>OOCW01001948.1_pt1 | contig 12836 bp, 7 predicted proteins | sample 1671201 | NCBI WGS metagenome assembly OOCW01 (sample SAMN06348132, study PRJEB24527) | human gut metagenome | biome: human gut; feature: ankylosing spondylitis patient; material: feces | host: Homo sapiens | place: China | collected 2015-10
TCTGCGGGTTAGTCTGCATTTTCTCGCGGACTGCCTGGCGCTGCTCAGGAGAGGCCGACTGATAACGCTGACGAGCGGCGTCCTTTTGTTGCTGGGTCAGTGGTTGGCGACGGCTGAAGTCGCGGAAGTCGTCATAGCTCCCATAGTGTTCAGCTTCATTAAACCGCTGTGCCGCTGCCTGACGTTGGGTATCTCGTGTAATGACTGGTGCGGCGTGTGTTCGTTGCTGAAACTGACTTGCTGCCGCCTGACGCTGGCTGTCGCGTGTTGGAGCAGGTAGCTGCGTGGCACTCATTCCGCCGTTGACATCGGTTTGATGAAACCGCTTTGCCATATCCTGATCATGATAGGGCACACCATTACGGTAGTTTGGATTGTGCCGCCATGCCATATTCTTATCAGTAAGATGCTCACCGGTGATACGGTTGAAATTGTTGACGTCGATATTGATGTTGTCGCCGTTGTGTTGCCAGCCATTACCGTCACGATGACCGCCATCGTGGTGATGATAATCATCATTGTCATGATGATGATGGTCATGATCGTCGTCGTCCCAGTCGATGCTGCTGAATAGTGCGTACGTGGTAGCAACGCCCATGCTATAGCCGAATCCGCGCACAAAGCTGTCAATAAACGGTTCTCCGGCTGGTGGTGGCAGATAAACCGGCGGATACGCAGTATTGGCCCAGTTCCCGTAAACCACGGTTGGGTTGTAGTTGGGAATATAGACCACATCAGGATTGGCGGGCTCAATGGAAATGACGGTTGTTGCCGGCTCTGTAATGACGTGGTTGGCAGTTAAAACGGTATTGGATGGTATGACGGGAGCCGTGACTGTCTGTGTTACCGGTACAGTTTTCTTCGTTGTGGTAATAACTTTCTGTTCGGTTGATGACTTCAGCGAGCCGGTTTGTTGCGCCAGTTGCCGCAATCGCTGTACCGAGTCCATCACGTCCTGCGGCTGCGCCAGAAAAGCATCGCCCAGGTTTTGCACCCATTGCGGGTTTTCGCCCATCAACGCCATCAACTGTGGAAAGGCTACCAGTGATTTGACGCTTGCATCCCACGGCTGGTCAGATACCGCCTGAATAGCAGCATCGCCTTGTTTAAGTGGATTATCGTGCGACCATTGCACTGCTTGCGCAACGTTTGTCGGATAGGTTGATGCCATTAACACTTGTGAAAGCAGAGAGTCGGGGTACAGCGCGACAGGCGCAACCCATTGATCTATTTGTGCAGTGTTGAATGCGGATTTGACGACGGCGGGCGTTACGGGCGGTGCGGAAACCGTTGCAGGAAGCGTAACTGCGGTGATGTCAGGCGCAGTCTGTTGTGTCGATTGCGGTTCCACAGGCGCTTCCACTGTGCGGCTTTTTATATATAGCCCGGCAGAGGCGGCACAAAGCCCGGCACTGCAAATTAGCGCCAGCACATGGGGTTTAAACGGCAAAGTCATTTTCATAATTCGGATCTCAAGGAAATCGCAATGGTCGGCGAACTGCCACCCGCAGGTGCTGAGAATCCGAGTATAAAGAGGCGGTAGTTTAAATTTTGACTAATCTTGGGATTCGTTGAGAAAGGTGATTATCACCATGCGAATTAACGAAGTTTTTACGGAGGGAAACAATCTCTAGACCATCCTTAACGATTCAGCCACTTTTTTATGTTGCTTTTTTGTAAACGGATTAACACATCGTCAAAATCCTGCTATTCTGCCCGTTGCGGTACTGGGCATTTACCCTACAAACTGCTGTCTCACAGGAGCGTGAAGAGAATCGCCTGCCGCACTATGACAATGAGAGCGAGGAGAACCGTCGTGCTAGAAGAATACCGTAAGCACGTAGCTGAGCGTGCCGCTGAGGGGATTGCGCCCAAACCCCTGGATGCAAACCAAATGGCCGCGCTTGTAGAGCTGCTGAAAAACCCGCCCGCGGGCGAAGAAGAATTCCTGTTAGATCTGTTAACCAACCGTGTTCCCCCAGGCGTCGATGAAGCCGCCTATGTCAAAGCAGGCTTCCTGGCTGCTATCGCGAAAGGCGAAGCCAAATCCCCTCTGCTGACTCCGGAAAAAGCCATCGAACTGCTGGGCACCATGCAGGGTGGTTACAACATTCATCCGCTGATCGACGCGCTGGATGATGCCAAACTGGCACCGATTGCTGCCAAAGCACTTTCTCACACACTGCTGATGTTCGATAACTTCTATGACGTAGAAGAGAAAGCGAAAGCAGGCAACGAATATGCGAAGCAGGTTATGCAGTCCTGGGCGGATGCCGAATGGTTCCTGAATCGCCCGGCGCTGGCTGAAAAACTGACCGTTACCGTCTTCAAAGTCACTGGCGAAACTAACACCGATGACCTTTCTCCGGCACCGGATGCGTGGTCACGCCCGGATATCCCACTGCACGCGCTGGCGATGCTGAAAAACGCCCGTGAAGGTATTGAGCCAGACCAGCCAGGTGTTGTTGGTCCGATCAAACAGATTGAAGCTCTGCAACAGAAAGGTTTCCCGCTGGCGTACGTCGGTGACGTTGTGGGTACGGTTTCTTCGCGTAAATCCGCCACTAACTCCGTTCTGTGGTTTATGGGCGATGATATTCCACATGTGCCGAACAAACGCGGCGGTGGTTTGTGCCTCGGCGGTAAAATTGCACCCATCTTCTTTAACACGATGGAAGATGCGGGTGCACTGCCAATTGAAGTGGACGTCTCTAACCTGAACATGGGTGACGTAATTGACGTTTACCCGTACAAAGGTGAAGTGCGTAACCACGAAACCGGCGAACTGCTGGCGACCTTCGAACTGAAAACCGACGTGCTGATTGATGAAGTGCGTGCTGGCGGCCGTATTCCGCTGATTATCGGGCGTGGCCTGACCACCAAAGCGCGTGAAGCACTTGGTCTGCCGCACAGTGATGTGTTCCGTCAGGCGAAAGATGTCGCTGAGAGCGACCGCGGCTTCTCGCTGGCGCAGAAAATGGTAGGTCGTGCCTGCGGCGTGAAAGGCATTCGTCCGGGCGCGTACTGCGAACCGAAAATGACTTCTGTAGGTTCACAGGACACCACCGGCCCGATGACCCGTGATGAACTGAAAGACCTGGCGTGCCTGGGCTTCTCGGCTGACCTGGTGATGCAGTCTTTCTGCCACACCGCGGCGTATCCGAAGCCAGTTGACGTGAACACGCACCACACGCTGCCGGACTTCATTATGAACCGTGGTGGTGTGTCGCTGCGTCCGGGTGACGGCGTAATCCACTCCTGGCTGAACCGTATGCTGCTGCCGGATACCGTCGGTACCGGTGGTGACTCCCATACCCGTTTCCCGATCGGTATCTCTTTCCCGGCGGGTTCTGGTCTGGTGGCATTTGCAGCCGCAACAGGCGTCATGCCGCTGGATATGCCGGAATCCGTTCTGGTGCGCTTCAAAGGCAAAATGCAGCCGGGCATCACCCTGCGCGATCTGGTACACGCTATTCCGCTGTATGCGATCAAACAAGGTCTGCTGACCGTTGAGAAGAAAGGCAAGAAAAACATCTTCTCAGGTCGCATTCTGGAAATTGAAGGTCTGCCGGATCTGAAAGTTGAGCAGGCCTTTGAGCTGACCGATGCGTCCGCCGAGCGTTCTGCTGCCGGTTGTACCATTAAGCTGAACAAAGAACCGATCATCGAATACCTGAACTCTAACATCGTCCTGCTGAAGTGGATGATCGCGGAAGGTTATGGCGATCGTCGTACCCTCGAACGTCGTATTCAGGGCATGGAAAAATGGCTGGCGAATCCTGAGCTGCTGGAAGCCGATGCAGATGCGGAATACGCGGCAGTGATCGACATCGATTTGGCGGATATTAAAGAGCCAATCCTGTGTGCTCCGAACGACCCGGATGACGCGCGTCCGCTGTCTGCGGTACAGGGTGAGAAGATCGACGAAGTGTTTATCGGTTCCTGCATGACCAACATCGGTCACTTCCGTGCTGCGGGTAAACTGCTGGATGCGCATAAAGGCCAGTTGCCGACCCGCCTGTGGGTGGCACCGCCAACCCGTATGGACGCCGCGCAACTGACGGAAGAAGGCTACTACAGCGTCTTCGGTAAGAGTGGTGCGCGTATCGAGATCCCTGGCTGTTCCCTGTGTATGGGTAACCAGGCGCGTGTAGCAGACGGTGCGACGGTGGTTTCCACCTCTACCCGTAACTTCCCGAACCGTTTGGGTACTGGCGCGAATGTCTTCCTGGCTTCTGCGGAACTGGCTGCTGTTGCGGCGCTGATTGGCAAACTGCCGACGCCGGAAGAGTACCAGACCTACGTGGCACAGGTGGATAAAACTGCCGTTGATACTTACCGTTACCTGAACTTCAACCAGCTTTCTCAGTACACCGAAAAAGCCGATGGGGTGATTTTCCAGACTGCGGTGTAACAGCCTGAAAATAGCTCAGGTGTTCTCCTGAATACCTGACAAGTAACACTTCTTTAAACCCCCTTTCTGCTCAAGGAAAGGGGGTTTATTTTTATTCCTTATTCTTTTCCACCTTTTAATCTTGCATAGTGCTGCGATAATTAAACCTAAGGTGCAATGCAGTAATGGCGCATTGCCGGGAGCAGAGGAACACACTATGGATTACGAATTTCTGCGCGATATTACCGGAGTGGTAAAGGTGCGTATGTCCATGGGGCATGAAGTGGTCGGGCACTGGTTTAATGAAGAGGTGAAAGAAAACCTGGCCTTGCTTGATGAAGTGGAACAAGCAGCGCACGCACTGAAAGGTAGCGAACGGTCCTGGCAACGGGCAGGGCATGAATACACCCTGTGGATGGACGGTGAAGAGGTGATGGTTCGCGCCAATCAACTGGAATTCGCTGGCGATGAAATGGAAGAGGGGATGAACTACTACGACGAAGAAAGCCTGTCGCTATGCGGCGTTGAGGATTTTCTGCAGGTGGTGGCTGCTTATCGTAATTTCGTGCAGCAAAAGTAAATAAATCTGGCGGAGCCCGCGAGCTCCGCCAGAGCCGTTAAACAGCGGGCATATTGCGCCCGTAATAAATCTCGCGCATTTCTTTCCACAGCGCAGCGGTAATTTCCTGGCGCTCGCTGTCGGTTAAATCTTCCGGTTTGGTGTGGAACATATAGTGCTTAAGGTCGAACTCTTTAAGCAACATCTTGGTATGGAAGATATTTTCCTGATAGACGTTCACATCCACCATGTCATACAGCGCCTTCATATCGTCAGACATAAAGTTCTGAATCGAATTAATCTCATGGTCGATAAAGTGCTTCATACCGTTAATGTCGCGAGTAAAACCGCGCACGCGATAATCAATGGTTACGATATCGGACTCAAGCTGGTGGATCAGGTAATTCAGCGCCTTCAGCGGAGAAATCACGCCGCAGGTAGAGACTTCAATATCGGCGCGGAAGGTACATAAACCGCCTTCAGGATGACTTTCCGGGTAGGTATGTACGCAAATATGACTTTTATCAAGATGGGCAACGACCGTTTCTGGCAGTGGGCCGGGGTGTTCTGTTTTGTCGATGAGTTTCGGGTCAACCGGTTCTTCACTCACCAGAATAGTGACGCTGGCACCCTGTGGTTCGTAATCCTGGCGGGCGATGTTAAGAATATTGGCCCCGATAATGGAACAGGTTTCTGACAAGATTTCGGTCAGACGGTTGGCATTATAGAGTTCATCGATATAAGCAATATAACCGTCGCGCTCTTCGGCAGTTTTGGCGTAGCAGATATCGTAAATACAAAAACTCAGACTTTTGGTCAGATTATTAAAGCCATGCAGTTTCAGTTTTTTCAATTTCTTATCTTCTCCTTAGGACGGCTGTGAAGCCAGTGCGTCTTGCAGATACTGAGGTAAGGCAAAAGCTGCCGTATGGATTGCCGGATTGTAATAACGGCATTTCAGGCCAGAAGCGAGAAAACGCGCCTGAATAATTTCGGTTGAGAGATGGCGTAAGGCGTCGTTATCTGTCGCCCATGCAAAGGTCATGATGCCGCCGTAATAGGTCGGGATCGCCGCCTGATAAAAGCCAACGTCGCTGAAGTAATGGCTGAGTTTGCGATGGCTGTCGATGGCTTCTTCCTGCTGTAAAAAGCAGACGCCGTTTTGTGCGACGAAGATACCGCCAGGATTCAGGCAACGTTTGCAGCCTTCATAAAATGCCGAAGTGAAAAGGCTTTCGCCGGGACCGATAGGATCGGTGCAGTCGGAGATAATGACATCAAAAGTCTGGTTGGTTTGATTAACGAAATTGACGCCATCGTCGATCACCAGTTTAAAGCGCGGATCGTCGTAGCTACCAGCGTTATGGTTGGGTAGATACTGACGGCAGAACGACACGACACTCGCATCGATTTCCACCATCGTGATTGACTCAACGTTTTTATGTCGGGTCACTTCACGCAGCATGGCACCGTCGCCGCCGCCGATAATCAGCACATGTTTCGCGTGACCGTGGGCCAGTAGCGGAACATGGGTCATCATCTCATGATAGATAAACTCGTCGCGCTCGGTGGTTTGTACTACGCCATCCAGCGCCATTACGCGGCCAAATGCAGCGTTCTCAAAAATGATCAGATCCTGGTGATCGGTCTTTTCATGATACAGAACGTTATCTACCGCAAAGTACTGCCCAAACTGGTCGTGTAGCGTTTCATGCCACTGTTTTTTTTCGGCCATGGGTTGATACCTCCTTTGTTAACACCCGTAAAAAAAGGGCGCAACATAATAGCTAACATTGACCGCGGATGCACGGTCAATATTTCTACAAAAAGGTATCAGGGATTATTTGACGTAGGCAAGCAGGCTTAAGGAATCGCGGGCCAGGGCTTTGCATTTTTTAGCGACGGGAATGCCAATGCCGCTGAGATCGCGGTAGCTGTCTTCACCGAGGGCTTTCATGTCGAAGGTGTCGTAATTACTGAGATCCCACTGGTTTTGCTGGGCGAAAAAGACCAGTGCGCGACGAATTTGCCCGTTAGGTAAGTTCTGGTAACCACAATCGTTCTTCAGAAAGACAAAAACTGCCGTTAAATCGGCCATATCTTCGGCTTCAGACTCGCTGAGCGCGTAACTGTTTGCGCAGACGGCCATCAGGCTGCCGAATAACACTGTTCTGAAAAACGTCTTCATTGCTTCTACCAGGGGCTTAAAGAAGATAAACGTTAGCACACTGCGAGCGAGGCGACGACCATTATTGTCGATTAAATTGTGTCTGCGGCTTGACCTTCCCGTAAGGGGAAGGACTATGCTCAACGTTTGATTTTGTTTCGCCTGCTTAAGAATAAGGAAATAACTATGCAACGTCGTGATTTCTTAAAATATTCCGTCGCGCTGGGTGTGGCTTCAGCCTTGCCGCTGTGGAGCCGCGCAGTATTTGCGGCAGAACGCCCAACGTTACCGATCCCTGATTTGCTCACGACCGATGCCCGTAATCGCATTCAGTTAACTATTGGCGCAGGTCAGTCTACCTTTGGCGAGAAAACTGCAACTACCTGGGGCTATAACGGCAATCTGCTGGGGCCGGCGGTGAAATTACAGCGCGGCAAAGCGGTAACGGTTGATATCTATAACCAACTGACGGAAGAGACGACGTTGCACTGGCACGGGCTGGAAGTACCGGGTGAAGTCGACGGCGGCCCGCAGGGAATTATTCCGCCAGGTGGCAAGCGCTCGGTGACGTTGAACGTTGATCAACCTGCCGCTACCTGCTGGTTCCATCCGCATCAGCACGGCAAAACCGGGCGACAGGTGGCGATGGGGCTGGCTGGTCTGGTGGTGATTGAAGATGACGAGATCCTGAAATTAATGCTGCCAAAACAGTGGGGTATCGATGATGTTCCGGTGATCGTTCAGGATAAGAAATTTAGCGCTGACGGGCAGATTGATTATCAACTGGATGTGATGACCGCCGCCGTGGGCTGGTTTGGCGATACGTTGCTGACCAACGGTGCAATCTACCCGCAACACGCTGCCCCGCGTGGTTGGCTGCGCCTGCGTTTGCTCAATGGCTGTAATGCCCGCTCGCTCAATTTCGCCACCAGCGACAATCGCCCGCTGTATGTGATTGCCAGCGACGGTGGTCTACTACCTGAACCGGTGAAGGTGAGCGAGCTGCCGGTGCTGATGGGCGAGCGTTTTGAAGTGCTGGTGGAGGTTAACGACAACAACCCCTTTGACCTGGTGACGCTGCCGGTCAGCCAGATGGGAATGGCGATTGCGCCTTTTGATAAGCCGCATCCGGTAATGCGGATTCAGCCGATTGCTATTAGTGCCTCCGGTGCTTTGCCAGACACATTAAGTAGCCTGCCTGCGTTACCTTCGCTGGAAGGGCTGACGGTACGCAAGCTGCAACTCTCTATGGACCCGATGCTCGATATGATGGGGATGCAGATGCTAATGGAGAAATATGGCGATCAGGCGATGGCCGGGATGGATCACAGCCAGATGATGGGCCATATGGGGCACGGCAATATGAATCATATGAACCACGGCGGGAAGTTCGATTTCCACCATGCCAACAAAATCAACGGTCAGGCGTTTGATATGAACAAGCCGATGTTTGCGGCGGCGAAAGGGCAATACGAACGTTGGGTTATCTCTGGCGTGGGCGACATGATGCTGCATCCGTTCCATATTCACGGCACGCAGTTCCGTATCTTGTCAGAAAATGGCAAACCGCCAGCGGCTCATCGCGCGGGCTGGAAAGATACCGTTAAGGTAGAAGGTAATGTCAGCGAAGTGCTGGTGAAGTTTAATCACGATGCACCGAAAGAACATGCTTATATGGCGCACTGCCATCTGCTGGAGCATGAAGATACGGGGATGATGTTAGGGTTTACGGTATAAAAAGACCGTATTCGGAAATATGCCCGGATCTCTCCGGGCATTATGGTTACTTCACATCATCCGGCAGCGCATAAGCCACAATATAGTCGCCCATCTTCGTACCAAATGAACCGTGACCGCCTGCGGAGATCACCACATACTGCTTACCATTCACTTCATAGGTCATTGGCGTAGCCTGACCACCCGCTGGTAAACGACCCTGCCACAGTTTTTCACCGTTGCTCATGTTGTAAGCGCGCAGGTAGTTATCTGCCGTAGCGGCGATAAACAGCACGTTACCCGCCGTGGAGATTGGCCCGCCCAGCATCGGCATACCCATATTGAACGGCACCGGTACAGGCATCGGGAACGGCATACTGTCCTGCGGCGTACCAATACGTTTCTTCCACACCACTTCATTAGTTTTCAGATCCAGCGCCGAGATATAACCCCATGCTGGCTGTTTACATGGCAGACCAAACGGTGAGAGGAACGGATTGAGCGTGACGCCATACGGTACACCGTACTGCGGCTGAATGCCGGATTCCGTACCCGTGCCTTTGGCATCTTTCGGCTGCTCCATCGGGTTGCCAGGACCACGCGGGATCAGTTTCGAAACAAACGGCAGTGCCATTGGGTTGGCAATTGCCACTTCACGATTCGGATCAACGGAAATCCCGCCCCATTCGAACATCCCCAGGTTACCAGGGAAGACCAGAGTACCCTGTTCAGATGGTGGGGTGAAAATGCCTTCATAGCGCATCTGGTGGAACATCACGCGGCACACCAGCTGGTCAAACATGGTGGCTCCCCACATATCCGCACCGCTCAAATCTTTCGTCGGACGGAAGCTCAGTTCCGAGAAGGGTTGAGTTGGGGTGACGTAATCGCCTTTCGCTGCACCTTGAGGAACCGGTTTTTCCGGGGCCGGAACCACCAGTTCGCCGTTACGACGATCGAGCACAAAAATGTTGCCGGTTTTCGCCGGAGCGTAAATAACTGGCACTTTCTGACCATTAACGGTGATGTCCGCCAGCGTCGGCTGTGCCGGAAGATCCATATCCCACAGGTCGTGGTGAACGGTCTGGTAGCTCCACGCCAGTTTCCCGGTTGTGGCATTCAGCGCCAGAATCGAGCTGGCATAACGTTCCTGTTCCGGTGTGCGGTTACCGCCCCAGATATCCGGCGTGGTCACGCCCATCGGCAGATAGACCAGATCCAGCTTCGCGTCATAGGCCGCTGGTGCCCAGGAGTTTGGCGAGTTAAAGGTAAAGGTGTGTTCGTCAGACGGGATTGCGTTCGGATCTTTCGCGCCCGGATCAAAAGCCCACAGCAGCTCCCCGGTGTTGACATCAAAACCACGGATCACGCCAGACGTTTCGCGGGTTGAGAAGTTATCGGTAACTGAACCGGCCATCACGATGGTTTTATCGGTGATAATCGGTGGCGAAGTCGGTTCATACAGACCCGGTTTGGTGTCTGGCATATTGCTTTGCAGATTGAGCACGCCTTTATTAGCGAAGGTTTCGCACAGCTTGCCGTTTTCAGCGTTAATCGCAATCAGGCGACCATCATTGACCGGAAGAATGATACGACGCGGGCAATCCGCCATCACTTCTGGCGAGGCCGTTTCTGCTTTGGCTTCATGATAAGAGACGCCACGGCAGGTTACGTGCTGGAAAGACTCGTTGGTTTTCAGTTCAGGATCGTAATGCCATTTCTCTTTGCCGCTGGCGGCATCGAGCGCAAACAGGCGCTGGTGAGCGGTACACAGGTAAAGGGTGTCGCCCACTTTAATCGGCGTCACTTCATTGGTGATTTCGCCCGGATCGTTCGGCTGCTTCACATCTCCAGTACGGAACACCCAGGCTTCTTTCAGGTTATGGACGTTATCGGCGTTAATCTGTTTCAGCGGCGAAAAGCGTTGACCTTCCTGATTGCGACCATACGCAGGCCAGTCCTGATCGGCAACCGGTGAGATGGCTTCGGCAGGTGTGGCATCGGCGCTTAAGGTGCCGTTGATCTCCTGCGGATCGTTAAATCCGGCCCAGGTCAGGATACCACCGCTAATCAGCAGTGCGACCACCAGTGCGGCAACTGCGCCGCTGGCAGGAATGACCAGGCGACGCCAGACAAACGGCAGGATCAGCCAGATGCCGAAGAAGACCAGAATGTCGCTGCGCGGAGTCAGCGCCCAGAAGTCGAAACCAACTTCCCAGACGCCCCAAATCATGGTGCCGAGCAGCAGGGCTGCGTATAGCCAAAGCGCGGCGCGTTTACTGCGCCACAGCATCCAGGCGACGCCGAGCATCACAAGGCCAGCGATAGGGTAGTACCAGGAGCCGCCAATCGCGACCAGCCAGCCTCCGCCAATGAGTAGATACAGCCCGCAAAGCGCTGCAAAAAGGGCTGTTAGCGTGACGAGTAATCGTCGCGAGCCTGTATTGTTAATTGCCATAAAGAGACACCATTTCAATTCATTAATATTTTAGTAGCAATTAATTATAGGTTTTAACATGTGTGATCGTCATCACAATTCGAGCTTTATTAACAGATTCCGCGAATGAATAGTTTTACTGGTATACTGCGTGTCTTGCGCTTTGTTGCGGTGCCAAAACCTGCCCGTGCGAAGTGATTTGTTTTTAAATCATATGGTTAGAGATATGAAACATACTGTAGAAGTAATGATCCCCGAAGCGGAGATTAAAGCGCGTATCGCCGAACTGGGTCGTCAGATTACTGAGCGTTACAAAGACAGCGGCAGCGATATGGTGCTGGTGGGTCTGCTGCGTGGCTCATTTATGTTTATGGCGGACCTGTGTCGTGAAGTTCAGGTATCTCATGAAGTCGATTTTATGACCGCCTCCAGCTACGGTAGCGGCATGTCCACCACCCGTGATGTGAAAATCCTCAAAGATCTGGATGAAGATATCCGTGGCAAGGACGTGCTGATTGTTGAAGATATCATCGACTCGGGTAATACACTGTCGAAAGTGCGTGAGATCTTAAGCCTGCGCGAACCGAAGTCGTTGGCGATTTGTACGCTGCTGGATAAACCGTCCCGTCGTGAAGTGAACGTCCCGGTAGAATTTATCGGTTTCTCGATCCCGGATGAGTTTGTGGTGGGTTACGGCATTGATTACGCACAGCGTTACCGTCATCTGCCGTATATCGGCAAAGTGATTCTGCTGGACGAGTAAGTGTGAAGTTGCCGGATGTGTTGCATCCGGCATGGCATTTTTATTTGTGGTTGGCGTGTTTCAGCTTGAGGTTGGAAATCCCGTGACGGTAACGTTGCTCAAGGGTTTCGCGGTTGGTCGCTGTGACATCCAGATCACGCAGCAAGCCGTCGTGAATGCCGTAGGCCCAGCCGTGAATGGTAACTTTCTGCCCGCGTTTCCACGCTGATTGCATAATGGTGGAGTGGCCCAGGTTATACACCTGTTCCATGACGTTCAGTTCACACAAGGTATCCAGACGGCGCTCTTGCGGCATTTCGCCGAGCAATGAGCTATGTTTGAACCAGATATCGCGGATATGCAGCAGCCAGTTGTTGATAAGCCCCAGTTCCGGGTTTTCAACTGCGGCTTGTACGCCGCCGCAACCGTAGTGGCCACAGATAATAATGTGTTCAACTTCGAGTACATCCACTGCATACTGAACCACGGAAAGGCAGTTCAGGTCGGTGTGAATGACCAGGTTAGCAACATTACGGTGAACAAAGAGTTCGCCCGGCTCAAGACCGGTTAAACGTTCTGCAGGAACGCGACTGTCGGAACATCCAATCCATAGAAAGCGCGGTTTTTGCGCTTGTGCCAGTTTCTCAAAAAACCCGGGATCCTCTTCCACCAGCATTTTTGACCATAGTGCATTGTTGCTGATGAGTGTATCTATATCATTCATGGACGTTATCGGCCTGTAACCAAGTAAGTGCGTTGCGCTAATATAGGGTAACCTCACATTTTTTAAAACAACCCATCGCGTGTCGCGACACGAGAAGA
>OOCW01001954.1_pt1 | contig 12791 bp, 13 predicted proteins | sample 1671201 | NCBI WGS metagenome assembly OOCW01 (sample SAMN06348132, study PRJEB24527) | human gut metagenome | biome: human gut; feature: ankylosing spondylitis patient; material: feces | host: Homo sapiens | place: China | collected 2015-10
ATAATATTATACAATAATGTTAAATATAGTACTTTATTTTTTTTTAATATTGAATTAAAATTAATATTATGATTATGATAGAACTTATTCCATATTAATAATTAATAAAATGAATTGAGAGGTAATAAATATGTCAAATGAAAAAATTTCAAATAATTTTATAAAAAACATAATAATTGACGATTTAGAAACTGGAAAACACGATCATATAATTACACGTTTTCCACCGGAACCAAATGGATACTTACATATTGGACATGCTAAGAGTATATGCTTAAACTTTGGATTAGCAAAAGAATTTAACGGAACTGTTAACATGAGATTCGATGATACTAATCCGCTTAAAGAAGATGAAGAATACGTTAATTCAATAAAAAATGATATAGAGTGGTTAGGATTTAAATGGAATAATTTATACTTTGCATCTGATTACTTTGATGAAATGTATAATAGAGCTGTACTTTTAATAAAAAAAGGTAAAGCTTATGTTGATGATTTATCAGCAGATGAAATAAGAGAAACTCGTGGTACACTAACTGAACCAGGAAAAGAGAGTCCATACAGAAATAGATCAATAGAAGAAAACTTAGATTTATTTGAAAGAATGAAAAATGGTGAATTTGCAAATGGAGAAAAAGTATTAAGAGCTAAAATAGATATGTCTTCTCCTAATATAAACTTTAGAGACCCTGTAATATACAGAATTTCTCACGCATCTCACCACAACACAGGAGATAAATGGTGTATATACCCAATGTACTCATTTGCTCATCCACTAGAAGATGCTATAGAAGGTATAACTCACTCTATATGTACTCTAGAATTCGAAGACCAAAGACCTTTATATGATTGGGTTGTTAGAGAATGCGAAATGGAAAAAGTTCCAAGACAAATAGAGTTCGCTAGACTTAACTTAACTAACACAGTTATGAGTAAAAGAAAACTTAAATTATTAGTTGATGAAGGTATAACTGATGGATGGGATGATCCTCGTATGCCTACTATATCAGGTGTTAGAAGAAGAGGTTATACTCCAGAATCTATACGTAACTTCTGTGCTGAAATAGGTGTATCAAAAGCTGACTCTAAAGTTGATAGCCAATTATTTGACCACTTCTTAAGAGAAGATTTACAACCAAAAGCACCTCTTGCTATGGGTATATTAAATCCTCTTAAATTAGTTATAACAAATTATCCAGAAAATCAAACTGAAATGATAGAACTTGAAAATATAGCTAAAAACGAAGAAGCTGGTACAAGAGAAGTTCCATTTGGTAGAGAAGTTTACATAGAAAGAGATGACTTTATGGAAGAACCAGTACCAAAATATAGAAGATTCTTCCCTGGAAATGAAGTTAGATTAAAAGGTGCATACTTCGTTAAATGTACTGATGTAATAAAAGACGAAAATGGTAATGTAGTAGAAATTCACGGAACTTATGATCCAGAAACTAAATCTGGTTCAGGATTTACTGGACGTAAAGTTAAAGGAACAGTTCACTGGGTAGAAGCTAGCACTGCTGTTCCATGTCAATTTAGATTATTTGAGCCATTAATATTAGACGATGCTCCTGAAAATGAAGGTAAGCATTTCTTAGATCAAATAAATCCAAATTCTCTTAACATATTAGAAGGATTTGTTGAACCTACTGCAATAAAAGATGCTAAACCATTAGACAAATTCCAATTTGTAAGAAATGGATTCTTCTCAGTAGATACTAAATACACAACTCCAGAGAAACTTGTATTCAATAGAATAGTTCCTCTTAAGAGTTCATTCAAACCAAATAAAAAATAATATTTTACTTTCTTATAAGGTAAATTAAAAAAAGACTATGCAAATCATAGTCTTTTTTGTATTTAATATTATATAATTTCAAAAGAAAAAGCACCATTTTGGGGATTATAGTCTCCAAATCAGTGCTTTTTCCAGGGCAAAGTTTTAAATAAGCCCTTACCTCAATTATATCACCAAATATAGTTTGCAAGCTAGCTACACTTCCAACCCTTGGGTATTGAATCTTAACTATCTGCACGATAGTAGCCGAGGACTCTAGTATCTTCATTATATTTGATGGATATTAAAAAATATCAATAACACTAAAACTCCCAAGGAAATCACAAACACACATATTTATGATAAGTTTAAGTTTAGTTGACTTTCATCAACCTCATCTATATATTAACCGATTTATAAAAAACTATTCATATTTTTTTAAGCAACTGATATATATTTGCTTCGCTGCATATATATCGTTGGTGCTATGAACAAAGTGAATTTTAAACAACACATTTGCATGAAACGGTAGTGAATGCATATCGTTGATGCTATACTTAATAACCTAATAATTGAATCCCTTCTTTAATACACTCTATTTCTAGTGGAAAATCAGGCCCTTTTTCTCCATCTATATCTGTAATTAGATTATCTTTACATTCAATCTTCAATTTATTAGTTTTAAAATATAGTATTTCTTCTTTATTATAACCTTCTAAATGTTCACCCTTTAATATACTTATAAGAAGTGGTAGCATATTTGGTAGTAATATTTTCTTTAGTATAATCACGTCTAATAGGCCATCATCAACTTTAGCTTTATATGCAAGATTAATATTTCCAGCAGTTTTACCATTAAAAATCAGCATTAAGTACATATCTCCATCATAATTTACTTCTTTTGAAGTAACTTTTATATTAAATTGCCTCATATATAAAGCTTCTTCAATACCTTTTAAATAATACGAAACCTTGCCTATAGAGTTTTTAAATTCTGGATTTATCTTTTGTGACACATCTGTAAACATCCCTGCACTTGCCACATTTATAAAGTACTTGTCGTTAATTTTCCCAATATCTATTTTTTTAGGTTTTGAATCTACAATTCTTTCTATACACTCAACTGGATCAAAAGATAAATTAACAGCCTTAGCAAAATCATTAGCAGTTCCCGATGGTAAAATACCTATTGGGATATTAATATCTAAAGATTTCATTGTATTTAATATTAAATCTACAGTTCCATCTCCACCAGATATTAAAACATGATCGTAATTTGATTGTATATCAAAAAAAGCATCGCTAATAGGTCTTTCCTTACTTAATCTAAATGGTACTACCATATAATCATGTCTTTGATAAGTTTTTATTATTTTATCTATTTCACTTCCTATTTTTCTTTCTCCTGAATTAGGGTTATAAATAAACTTAACCTTTTTCATATTTCCTCCAGCTAAAATCCTAGGCTATCATTTACAAATATAACATGTATTCTATTTGCAGTTCTTTGTCTTTTTATTAATGTATATTCACAACAAATTCTATCGTCACTTTTGCAGTCCATACAGTAACCAACTTTTGCACAAGGTGTAGACGTATTTAATCTTTTTGCATTAGCTGGACCACTTATACATTTATTTCTTTTTATTGCTTCATCAATATTTTTAACTATTTTATTTACTCCCACTACTAAAACAACTTTATCTGGACCATATAAAATAGCAGCTACTCTATTTCCATTTCCATCAACATTAAAAATTTCACCTTCTTCAGTAACTGCATTGGCAGAAGCAAAATATGTGTCTGCACTAAATGATTTTCTATATATTTCTTTTATATCTGCAGGTGTAAGATTTTCTTTGTATCTATCTAAAAAATTATATTTCCCATTTCTAAGCAAATCTATTACTTTAGTTTCAAATAATGAAATAGATCCACCTACAGATACAGTTTCTCCTTCTTTAACTATACTCTTTATAATATTTATAAGTTCATCATTATCTTTAGCATAATATGCTTTCATATTATTTTTTTGTAAATTATTTATAGCTCTTTCTATTTTCTGTTCATTTATCCAGTTTATATTTTCATTCATATATCTAAATCCCCCTTATTATTTTCACTATTATTTTAACATAAGTTTGTATTTTAATAACAAAAAAAATACCTTATTGTACCATTGTCAATAAAGTATTTTTTTATACATATTTTATTTAAAACTATTTCCTTTCTTTTGAGATAAAGAATACTTTTTATTTACATTATGCTCTCTGTCATAATCATCATTAATAGTTATATTATCATCCCAATTTATGTAGTTATTGTTGTTCCATTCATTAGCATCGAAATCTTTTTCATAATTATTCATTAAATAATAATCTGATTTATGATTTAAATTGAATAGTTTATTGTTTTGAAATTTATTATCCATATAACCACCTCAAATTTATTTTTTATAAATAATTTAATATTATTTTCTCCAAGATAAATTAAATTATTTAATAAATAAAACTAAAAAATTTCCCACTAAAAATTACTCAGCGGGAAATTTAATATTGTTTATTTATTTTGTATAATATATATTTTTATCTGGTAGACTACCACCTAGAACCTTTGGATTATATGAGTTTAAAGTTTCAAAGTAGCTTATATAATCATCTTCACAGTTATTTATTGATATAAATTTTAAATTAGTTCTCTCAATAGCTTTAACAAGTAACTCTGGCTTTACATTTACTCCAAATTTTTGTGCATATTCGCCAGCTTCCTTTGGATTATTATTAGTCCATTTTATATTTTCATCTAAAGCATTTATAAAACTTTCCACAAATTCTGGATTTTCCTTTGCAAAAGAAGTCTTTACTATCAAAGTTGATTGGGGATATCCATTTTCATTTTTAAATACTTCTTTCCAAACATCATTTGTACCACAGACTACTTTTAAATCAGGATTTTTTGTAAGTAGTCCACTAAGTGCTGGTTCTGGTACTATAGCTGTTGTTAACTTTTTAGTTGATAATAATGAAACTAAATCACTTGCTTCATTTGAGTAATTAAATGTAACTTTAGATAAATCCACATCTTTTTCTTTTAATAATGCTTGTACTGTTATGTCTGGTGTTAAACCTTTACCAATGTTTCCAACTTCTTTTCCTTCTAATGAAGAATTTAAGCCTGTAACATCTTCTTCGCTACTTACTAAGTAAAAAGATCCCCTTCCAACTGTTCCTGCAATTTGATAATTAGATGTTTTGTTGAAAGCTATAGACGCCATATTTGATGGAACTATGGCAATATCTAAAGATTCTTTCATTACATCTGTTGACAAAGCATCTGAAGTCGCTTCAAGTGTGTACTTAACTTCATAACCTTCTTTTAACTTAAGATTTTCTTGAGATAATTTTGCAATTGCTATGGCTGGAAGTCCATCTGGTGCTCCAATAGTTACTGAAACTGTTTTATTGTTTGTAGCTTGCTGTTTTTCATCTTTTTGTTCATTACTGCATCCTATTACTAAAGATGAAGTAATTAAAAAAGATAAAAATAGTGTAATAATTCTTTTCATATGTTCTCCCCCCAAAAATTATTTATTAAGCTGACTTAATGAGCATAATATTAAACGTCCTTTCAGAAGAAAATACTTTAGAAATCAGAACTTTAGTATCAGCTATAATTAAATATTAGCAGATATACTAGCTATTCTCAATTTATTGCAAAGTTATTTATTAAAACTCTATGGATAAAAGTGGGGCATGCTGCTGTGCTCCATATACATCACTTTCTCCCAAGTCTCCCGATGGAATTGGTCTTTTTATTGTTATTTTTATGGCATTTGCAGGTTCAAATTCTACTATATTTATAATGTCACTTTTTTCTATTTTGTATAAATTACAAATAAGGTTTTCGTTTATTATATTTTTTTCGCGAACTAACTCAAAATACTCTTTTGATTTAAAAATAATGTCTAGAGTTAATTCATAAGGCCCTGAATTTTTACTACGAATAATATTTGAAATATCACTTAGCTTTGTCATTACTTATCAGCTCCTTTTTATAAAGTTTCATAATCTATTTTAAAAATATTATCCAAGTCATCAACTTCCATTAAGTGATAGATACTAAAGTTATAGACTTCTCCTCCATGAAAATCACTTGGTGAATATGGAAAAGCTAAGTTACCTGCCGTTGCTTTTCTACCTTCATAACCAAAATGAAGCATACTAGATCTTGCAAAAGCACAAATTGTATCAGCTTTATCTTGGTTATCACAAACAGCTTCTATTACTACACCAATTTCATGACAATCACTTGTAGTAGGATTTATTTCAAGATTACCCATAACTGCATTTTTCCCGTATATTTTAATATCTAGATAGTAGTTCCAATTTTTAGATTTAAAATTATCTCTAACTCTTTCCTTCACACCTGCAATTATTTCATCAATTTTTTCTATCATAATTGGATCCCTTGCTCCAGCTATGGAAACTGTCCTATATCCTATTAACTTAGCTCCTTCTAGTTTTATAGTGTATTTAGATGAAGACACAAATTTGCTGCCAGAAACCCTAACTATATTTTCACTATCTTGAATAAATTCACATTCTCTCAAGTCTAAATATCCACCAGGGCCTGGTAATATATATGGATTTGTTTTTTCATATAAAGTATGAGCTGCAACAGATACTGTGGTACATTTTCTAATAGGATTTAATGGTTCTAGCCTAAAATAATCCCTACCTAAATATCCAAACATACAATCAGATCCACTTCCAGGTGTGGCACAAATGGAAGAACACTCTAATATTTTCCCCAAATGAAGGGCCAAACCTTTATTATAACCTGATTTTATGGCAGGAGCAGCAAATACAACAGGATCATAAGTACGTCCTCCTAAAATAACATCCACATCTTCATCTAAAGCTTTTAGATATGGCTCTAGTCCCATTTGACCTACTATAGTTGTTGTTTCATCTATTAATTCTTCTGTAAGATGAGAAGCTGGTCCCAAAGGAGTAATTTTACCTTTTTTTAATGCATCTTTTATGTCTTCCTTAGAAAACTCCGAGTGAATAGTGGCCAGTTTAAAATTTAATTTTTTTTCATTTGCTATTTCATAAATTATATCCTTACACCAATTTAAATGTACTTCTCCTCCACTGCCACCTGCTGTACCTATAATTACAGGTATTTTATTTTTAACTCCATTTTCTAATATTATTTCCAAGTCTCTTTTTACTGCATCTCTATTTGTAAATGACTTGCCAGCTCCCAAATAATAAGGTCCTGGATCTGTAGAACCTGCATCAACTGCAATCACATCAGGTTTTCGCTTCATTCCTTCTTTAAAGGATTCTTCCGGAAATCCATATCCCAATATGGCTGTTGCAGATAAAATTTTAAATTCTTTCATCTTATTCCTCCATTTATTCATTCATAATATTATTGAGAGCTAATATACGTTGCATTTCATTATAAACAATCATATACCCTTCATCTACACCCATACCTGGTTTGGCTAAAATTTGGTCTGGACCTGTGGCCATGGCAATATGAGTACAAATTTGCGCTGAACGATCTGTTTCATTACAAGTTCCACCTTGATATGCCAACATATTATTTTCTTTACAGTATAAAATTGCTTCTACTATATTATTTATTCCCCCCAAGTCTGGAGTTTTAATTTGAATCATATGACCTGCTTTATTATCTGCAAAATATTTAATATCTTCTAAAGTATTGCACCATTCATCTGCCACAATTTCTACATTGAGATTTTTTTCATCAATTAATCTTCTAAGTTCTCTTAGAGCCATCATTTGCTTTTCTCTTTCCTCCATATCAACAGGCCCTTCGATACGAAGCTTAAAAGGTTTTGCTATTTTACCTAATTTGCCCATGTAATTTACTATTTCTTCATAATTTTCATCTCCAAATATTACTCCTAAAGTTCCGTAAACATCTATATGAATTATAGGATTGTAATTATCATCATCTCTTAAATTTATTATTCTATTTCTTAACCAAGACACATATTCTTCAAGCTTTTGTCCTTTTTCTCCCAATTTATCATTTATATTATTTATTAATCCATGAGGAAGAACTTTTGCTTTCTTTATAATCATTTTATCTGCATTTTCGTAACGACTATCACCACTTTGAGTAAATATAGGCACCATACGAGTTAAAACTTTAGTATTGTATTCCTTAGCTATAACTTGACACATTAAACAATGATTAGATTTACTTACAGCATCTAGTATGGCTTGAGTAACTCCATATCTTATGGCTGTATGCAGCTTCTTATTATCCACTTTTATATTTTCTATAAGTTCACATAGTTCTCTAAAACTATCAGCTTCTTTATTTATTAATCTTGGTTTAATTTCTTTTTCTATTACAGGAATAAAGTCATTAGCTAAAAATAGAGGATCCCTTCCTCCTGCCCCACTATATTGAACTGCTGCACAGTCTCCATATGCAATTTGTTTATCTTCCAAAATTATCATTACTGAAATTGATTCACCACTTTGTCTTATACTTGTGAATCCTGGTGTAACTGTGTCTCCCATATAAGTAAATCCATCACTAATGGCACCCTTTTTTATTGCTCGTTGATCATCAAAATAAAAACCAGTTTTTCCACTGGAACAAACTACGTCAATGATTTTCATAAGTTCATATCCTCCTTTATTCCTACTTATTTTTTGGACGTCCAATAAGTGTTCCTTTACTTATGGCATAAACATCATCTATAACCATTTGGAATGATTTTTCTCTATTTTCAAATTTAGCGCGTTCTTCTATCTTTTTATTATTAAAATCAATTATCTCTGGTGTAAATGGAAGTTTTCCTGGATTTAGAATACGAATTGCTCCAAAGTTATCACGTGCTGGTAATAATTTTCCTAAAGTATGAACTGATGGTGCAAAAGGTATATCTAAAACTCCACCTTTAAAAGCTCTAATTACTCCCAAAGCTATATCTCCCTCTCCCATCTCAAAACATTTATCTACAATACAACGCGTTTCTTTTTTAATTATTTCCTTTTCAACTTCCACTTCCTTAGTCTTAAATTCCTGATCTTTTAACATAGATAATACTTGTTTTGTACAAAGTAATCCTTGAGCATTTGCCTCCATAGTCGGAACTCCTATAGCTTCATGAGGTGTTTTTACAATAACTTTTGTTGCTTTTGAAAGAGATGCCAGTGTACTACCAAGAGCAATTACACTAAATGCCTTTGATTCATTTTGAGGAAAACTTCCCATCCATTGATGCAAAACTGTAGTTACAATTACATCTTCATATCCATTATTTATCAGATAATCATTAGTCAATTCTTCTAGTGATTTTATAGCTGCTATATCTTGTATGAAGTTTCCACATTGACCATATCCTACAGATATATTTTTTACTCCTTGTTCTGCTGCAAGTAAACTTTCTATAATAGCCACAGAGTGAGATATACACGGAGGTACTAATGTTCCAGTTAAAGGCCCATATGGCTCCCTATTAATTGATATATTCTCTTCTTCATAAATTCCAGCTAATCTATCTACATATTGCCAATCTTTTATGGTCTTTTCTAAAGGAACATTTTTTGCATAAGGAATATTATATGAAATTCCACCACCCTCAAAGGATGTAAATCCAGCAGCATAAGTTATTTCACTTAACAGCCTGGCATCAGGAGTTCCATGTCTAACTTGAACAGGAGTATCAAGTGCATTGATTATTCTTCTACAACTTTCAACTCCGTGATTCACTGCTGGAAATCCATTGAGCATAGATTTGTTATTTTTTATAGACTCAACTATACCCTTTTGTGCATCTTCATAACAATTTTGTCTAGTATAACTGTCTATAGTAGTTGGAAGTAAATCTGCCTCTCCCACATCTTGTAAATATTTTAATAATTTGATTTGATCATCTACAAGTGCTACACCAGCTCTTGGCTGAATTAACGTTTTCTTTTCTTCTTTGGCTTTTATCAGTTTTTTAGAAAAAATTTTATATTCAGGTAGTTCATGATGATAACTAAAGGACTCTTCTAAGTCTACATCTTTTCCCGTGATCCAATTATTAAGAACTTCTTCTCTTGACTCCATAAATTCATCCCTAGGGATTTTTTTATTTTTAATTTCCATCATATTTTAACTCCTTTTTCATAATACGAATTGCAGCTTTTGGATATAATTGAGACAATAAACCCATAGCTGATAATATATATTTTCTGTCTACAAATACTTGTGCTTCTTTTGGTCTTAGCGACTCTGGTTCATCATTATTAAATAATGCATATTCCATAACATTATATATATGTGCCATATGTACTAATGGGCCACCTGTCGCTATAATTTTTTTTATATGAGTCAAGTCTTTGCCTTTTTGTAGATATGCTATGCCATTAGATGTGTATATTTTTTCTTTACTTCCACAATGTCTTTTACATGCTATTTCAACAGCCTTAGCTGCAAGCACAAAGTCTACTTTAATAAATTCTTTTTCTTTGCATATAATATGAGGGTTTGATCTTAAGTACTGAATAATTTGAATTGTTTTTTCTTTTGATAGGTTTGCCATACTTGATATTTTATCGACTCCCACTTCATCCATAATGCCAAAAATGCTATATCTCATTCCAATATCACCTTCAACAGTTCTTTTTATATAAGGTTCTTCAATCCCTTTATATATAACATTAGAGTCTTTTGGATATCCATCACCTACGGAATATACATCTGTTGTAGCTCCTCCCAAGTCTATTGCCAATAACTCACCTATACCTTTTTCTTCTTCATATCCTTCTGACAAAAGTTCTATGGCATCCATTACGGCACAAGGTGTCGGCATAAGAATTCCAGATATTAGTTTATTTATTTTAGTTATTCCTTTTGCATAAATAATTCTTTCTAAAAAAATTTCTCTTATTTTATTTTGAACAGGCTCTATATTTAATTCACCAAATTTAGGCATCACATTTTCTACTATATATGCCTCTTTATTTTTTAATATATTTTTACATCTACCACTCACTTCCCTATTTCCGGCTATTATTATAGGAAAAGTTGATTTACATCTAGATAATATTTTGGCATTATGCAAAATACATTTTTTATCTCCTCCATCAGTTCCCCCTACAAGCAAGAATATTTCTGGATTTATTTTTTCTATTTCTTCAAGATTTTCTTCATTCATTTCATAGCCATAAGTTTTTATTACTTTAGCTCCTGCTCCTAAACACGCCTCTTTTGCAGCTTTAGTAGTAACATTTGGAACTAAACCACTTACAACCATTCTAAGTCCACCAGCTGCTGATGAGCAAGCAAGACAAGTATAATTATCTAGATTACCAATTTGTTTTTCTAAGTTTTCTATAGCTAACATTAAACCTTCATTTATATCTGTATTTACAGTCGTAAAACTCAAATCACATCCAAGGACTTCTTCTTTATCCATATCAACAGCAGTGACTTTAGTAAAAGTACTCCCAAAATCAATGAGTAATACTACTTTCATATTATTCACCTATCTTTAAATCCATTTTTAAGAATTTAATTGTTGTTTCTGGATCTGTACCAGGTGGAAATACTCTATCAAATCCCATATTTTTAAATCGTTTTTCTACTTCTTCAAAGGGTTGTTTTCCTACTACAATATTGCCTCCCACATATAATAATATATTTCTAAGTCCTGCCTCTTCACATCTTTCTCTTAATCCTCTACAATCTATTTCACCATGACCATATAAAGAAGATACTAAAATCACATCTGCATTTGATTCAATGGCTGCTTCAACATACTCTTCTTGGGATACCATTACTCCAAGATTAATTACTTCAAAACCAGCCTCACTAAAGCAATGATAAAGGATTTTATTACCTATAGCATGTACATCAGCCCCAATAACCCCCATAACTAATGTTTTTTTCTCCATATCCTATCTCCCTATTTTAAATTTTATTTAAATCTTTATAACTTTCATCTATGCTATCTCCCACAAGCCCTACTAACATATAAACTTTTTTTGTACAATCATAATAAAACTTAGGAAGAAGTTTAAAATTTTCAATTTTAGAAGTACTACTTACATGTATCCTTGGTCCACTACATGGATGTATATGTTCACCAATTTTCACATGTTTTTCATCGTAATATTGAATTGGTATATCATCTTCAATTATTTTTTTCACTTTTGATTCTATATCTTTAATATCTATATCTGGTTTACAATGAAATAATAAAATAAATCCATTTAATACATCTCCATGTTCACAAGTTGATCTTATCTCCTCAGGTAAAAAAAATTCAACTAAATCCTCTGCTGAATGAGCCATTTTTCTTATATTAATAGAATGAAAAACTCTCTTTGCAATATCATCTGGTTCTGGACCAAAAATAGTTGGTCTTGTTACAATTATCTCTCGTCCTACTCCAATCAATAAATCTGCATTTTTGTTCATTAATGGGTAGATTAATTCAAAATGTTCTACAATAACTCTTTTTCCATTTTTAATAGCTTTATTTATAGCATCTACTAATTCATACATTTGATAAAATGCCGACTCAAATCTTATATCAATATGAAAAGTATGAGGTTGAAAGAAAGAATTTTCATCTAAATCCATTATGGGTAGTGGTCTTATCTTTAAGCCTTCATCATCATTAGTTAACTCAAGTCCTGGAAACATACCTCTTATCATCATACTTTTACCTGAGCCTGCTTCCCCAATAAATCCAATTAAACGGTCTGTTGGAGTCAAGTATTGTTGTGCAATTTTCATACCTATCTCATACATTCTAACCCTTCCCCTAGGTGCAAAAAATACACTATAAAAATGATTTCTTACTACATATTCAAAACCCATAAAATCCCCTCTTTTCTTCATTTGAATATAATAAGACTGTATTACTTATATTAAAATATATTCATTCTTATAAGATATATTTCTATCACTTAAAAAATTCGCTTCGCTCATGTCGCCAACGTCTAAGTCTTCGCTACCGCTTCAG
>OOCW01001957.1_pt1 | contig 12766 bp, 9 predicted proteins | sample 1671201 | NCBI WGS metagenome assembly OOCW01 (sample SAMN06348132, study PRJEB24527) | human gut metagenome | biome: human gut; feature: ankylosing spondylitis patient; material: feces | host: Homo sapiens | place: China | collected 2015-10
TAGTTTTATTAATTGCCGGTGGAATATTTATGATGAAAGGTCTTATCCAACCAGCGGACTTATTTGTATTCACATTATATGTAACAACTTTACTAGCAACAGTTAAGAGAATTGTAGAATTTACAGAACAGTTCCAAAAGGGTATGACTGGAATTGAGCGTTTTATAGAAATAATGGATTCAGACATAGATATATTTGACGATGAAGATGCAAAAGAACTGAATAATGTAAAAGGAAGTATAGAATTTAAGAATGTATCATTTGGATATAATGATAAAGATAAAGAAGTATTATCAAATATAAATTTATCTATTAAAGAAGGTGAGAAAGTGGCATTAGTAGGTCCATCAGGCGGAGGAAAAACTACCATATGTAACTTAATCCCACGTTTTTATGATACTACACAAGGAAGCATTTATTTAGACAATAATGATATAAAGAAAGTTACATTAAAAAGTTTAAGAAAAAATATAGGTATAGTTCAGCAAGATGTATATCTATTTGCTGGAACTGTTTATGAAAATATAGCTTATGGAGACCCTAATGCAACTAGGGAACAAATAATTGAAGCAGCAAAACTTGCAGGCGCACACGAATTTATCTCAGAATTAAAAGATGGATATGATACTTATGTTGGAGAAAGAGGAGTAAAATTATCTGGCGGTCAAAAACAAAGAATAAGTATAGCTAGAGTATTCTTAAAAAATCCTAAAATATTAATTTTAGATGAAGCTACATCAGCCCTAGATAATGAAAGTGAATACTTAGTTTCTAAATCACTTGAGAGACTTGCAAAAGGAAGAACAACACTTACAATAGCACATAGATTAACAACTATACAAAATGCCGATAGAATACTTGTTTTAAATGAAAATGGAATAGTAGAACAAGGAAGTCATAAAGAATTATTGGATAAAAAGGGAGTTTATCATCAACTTTATATGATGGCAAATGAAATTGCATAAAGAAAAATAAAATAGATTAAAATAAATATAAAAATTTTATCCATAATAAACTTGGATTAGGTATAATAGAAGGTGGCTTTATAAAGAATTAAAGATTTTCTTATTTATACTTAATCTAAGTTAAATAAAAGTCTCATATAAGTATAAATTTGGGGTTTTTATCAATAATACTAATAATAAAAAAATTGTGGCAAGAGTTACAATAATTAGGAGGAAGAATGAACGAAAAATCGCTTAGAGTTTTAGAGTTTAATAAAATAATAGATAAGTTAAAAACAAAGGCGTCATCTTCTTTAGGGCTTAAACACATAGAGAATTTAAAACCGAGTAATGACTTTGATGAAGTAAAAAACACATTACTTGAAACAAGTGAAGCACAAGCTATACTTATTAAAAGAGGTTTAGTAAGTATGGATGGAATACATGATATAGAAGACAAGGCAAAAAGAGCTCATGTAGGGGCTACATTAGACCCAGGGTCACTTCTTAAGATAGCAGACTGCCTAAGAGTAGCACGTAGCCTAAAAAGAAATTTAGAAGGTTCAGAAGAAGAAGATTTCAATTATCCAATAATCCAAGCTCTTACAAACTCTCTATATACATATAGAGACATAGAAGATAGAATATACACTTCTATAGTAGGAGAGTCTGAGATTTCTGATAATGCATCGACAACACTTAGAACAATAAGAAGAAGGATTGTTCAAAAGAATCAATCTATCAGATCGAAATTAAATTCTATAATAAGTTCGACTACATATCAAAAATACCTACAAGATAACATAATATCTATGAGAGGTGATAGATTTGTTATACCAGTAAAAGCTGAATATAGATCAGTAGTTTCAGGTATAGTACATGACCAATCATCATCAGGGGCTACATTATTTATAGAACCTATGAGTATAGTTGAGATGAACAACGAACTTAGAAAATTAAAACTTGATGAACAAGAAGAAATAGAAAGAATACTAGCTGAATTATCAGTAATGATAGGTGAAATTTCTTCAGAATTAATCTCAAATCAAGAGATTTTAGGTAAATTAGATTTTGCATTTGCAAAAGGTAAATTATCTGTAGAGATGAGAGCGATAGAACCAGTTCTAAACGAAGAAAAATATTTCTACATCAAAAATGGTAGACATCCAATGATAGATAAGAGAGATGTCGTTCCAAATACTGTTTATCTTGGTAAAGACTTTGACACATTAGTTATAACAGGACCAAATACAGGTGGTAAAACTGTAACAATAAAAACAGTAGGTTTATTTGCACTTATGACACAAAGTGGTCTTCATATACCGGCTGATTTTGGAACTAGTATGTGTGTATATGACAATATATTTGCTGATATAGGTGATGAGCAAAGTATCGAACAAAGTTTATCTACATTCTCATCACATATGACAAATACTGTTTCTATCTTAAAAGAAGTAACAAGTGATTCTTTAGTAATATTTGATGAACTTGGTGCCGGTACAGACCCAGTTGAAGGGGCAGCTCTTGCAATAGCTATACTAGAAGATGTAAATATGGCTGGAGCTAAATGTATAGCAACAACTCACTACAGCGAACTTAAAAACTATGCCCTTACTAAAAAAGGTGTAGAAAATGCAGCTGTTGAGTTTGATGTAGACACATTAAGCCCAACTTATAGACTATTAATCGGTGTTCCAGGGAAATCTAATGCCTTTGAAATTTCAAAAAAATTAGGTTTAAGTGAATACATAATAAATAGAGCTAAAGAATTTATAAACACTGATAATATAGAATTAGAAGATGTACTACAAAACGTAGAGAAAAATAGATTAAAAGCAGAAGAAGATAGATTAGAAGCTGAAAAATTAAAAAGAGAAATAGAGGAAATTAAGGCAGAATACGAAGGTAGACTTGAAAGAGTTATGTCTCAAAGAGAAAAAATAATTAGCAAGGCTAAATCTGAAGCTTTCAGTATAACTAGACAAGCTAAAGAACAATCAGAAAATATCTTAAAAGAGCTTAGAAAATTAGAAACAGAAATGGCATCAAAACAAAAACAACAAAAAATTGATGCGCTTAGAAAAGAATTATCTGACTCAATGGGTAACCTTCAACCTTCAGTAAAAAGTATGATAGTGCCAAAAGTATCTTCTAAAGAAATAAAAGATTTGAAACCAGGTGATGATGTAAAAGTAGTCACATTAAACCAAGATGGAAGTGTAGTTTCTGTAGACAAAAAGAAAAAAGAAGCTGTCGTACAAATTGGTATAATGAAAATGACTCTACCATTTAAATCATTACAAAAAGTACAAAAAGACAAAAAATCAACAGTTACTAAAACAACTCGTAAGATAATTAGCGAAAAATCAGGAAAAGTAAAAGGCGAAGTTGATTTAAGAGGAATGAACTTAGAAGAAGCGATAATGGAAGTTGAAAAATATCTTGATGATGCCTGTGTTGCTGGACTTGAAACAGTGACAATAATCCACGGTATAGGTACTGGAGTTCTTAAAAAAGGTCTACAAGACGTATTAAAAAGAAACAAACACGTTAAATCAAAACGTCCAGGAGAATATGGAGAAGGTGGAGCAGGAGTTACAATAGTAACTTTAAGATAATATAAAAATCTAAAAGATTAACTTTATAGTTAATAAAGGTGAAAATTATGATAATAGTATCAGCTTGCTTATTAGGAGAAAACTGCAAATATAGCGGTGGAAATAATAAATCAGAAAATGTGATTAAGTACTTAGAAAATAAAGAATATATCTTAGTATGTCCAGAACAACTTGGTGGATTATCAACACCAAGGGATCCGTCTGAGATTATAACAACTGGAAAAAAAGATGGACATGATGTATTAGACGGTTCTGTAAAAGTTTTATCAAATAAAGGCATTGATGTAACATCAAACTTTATAAAAGGTGCAGAGGAAACTTTAAAAATAGCAAAAGAGTGCAATGCTAAAAAGGCAATATTAAAAGCAGGAAGCCCTTCTTGCGGATATAAAAAGATATATGACGGTACTTTTTGTGGAAATAAAATAAAAGGAATGGGAGTAACAGCTGCCATTTTAAATAAAGAAAATATAGCGTTATTAGATGAAGATGATATATAATTTATATCTTGAGTATATATAAGTTGAAAAACTTGAAAAAAATTAGAATTTGATTTAACATAGAGTAATAAATATGAACGTATTACAATAAGAGAGGAGAATAGAATGCAAGATTTTAAACTAGCAATCGCAAACTGTCTTAAAGAAAAGATAGAAGACTTAACATTAGAAGAAATAGTAGCATTAATAGAAGTGCCACCAAATAAGGAGATGGGGGACTTTGCGTTTCCATGCTTTAAATTAGCAAAAGTATTTAGAAAGGCTCCAAATATGATAGCTGCTGATTTAGCAGAAAATATTGAAGCTAACGGTGCAATATCAAAAGTTATGCCACTTGGAGGGTATGTAAACTTTTTCGTAAATAAATCACAATTAGCTAAAACAGTAATAAACGACGTTTTAACTAAAAAAGAAAAATATGGACATTCTGATTTAGGACAAGAGAAAGCTGTAGTAATAGACTTCTCATCTCCTAACATAGCAAAACCATTCCATATAGGACATATAAGAACTACTGTTATAGGTAATGCATTATATAAAATATATGATTCACAAGGGTACAACGTAGTTAGAGTAAACCACTTAGGAGATTATGGAACTCAATTTGGTAAACTAATAGTTGCGTTCAAACTTTGGGGAAGTAAAGAAGCTGTTGAAGCTAACCCAATACCAGAGCTATTAAAATTATATGTAAAATTCCATGAAGAAGCTGAACAAAAACCAGAAATGGAAGATGAAGCTAGAGCTTGGTTCACTAAATTAGAAAACGGAGACGAAGAAGCAAAAGCTTTATGGCAATGGTTCAGAGATGAAAGTTTAAAAGAATTCGCTAGAGTTTATGATTTACTAGACATAGAGTTCGATTCATATGCAGGTGAATCATTCTATTCAGATAAAATGGATTCAGTTATAGAAACATTAAAAGACAAAAAATTATTAGTACAATCTCAAGGAACAAATGTTGTTGACTTAGAAGAGTACAATATGCCACCAGCATTAATAACTAAAAATGATGGTTCTACTTTATATATGACTAGAGACTTAGCTGCTGCTATATACAGAAAAAATACTTATGATTTCGACAAATGTATATATGTAGTTGGTTCTCAACAATCTCTACATTTCCAACAATTATTTAAAGTATTAGAGCTTATGGGATATGAATGGTCAAAAGACTTAATCCACGTTCCATTTGGTATGGTTGCATTAGAAGAAGGAACAATGTCTACAAGAAAAGGTAGAGTTGTATTCTTAGAAGATGTTTTAAAACAAGCTGTAGAAAAAACAAAAGAAATAGTACTTTCTAAAAATCCAAACGCTAAAAACGTAGAGCAAATAGCTAAACAAGTTGGTGTTGGAGCTGTAGTATTCCAAGAATTATCTAACAGCAGAATAAAAGATTATACATTCTCTTGGTCAAGAACACTTAGCTTTGAAGGTGAAACAGGACCATATGTTCAATACACTCACGCTAGATGTTGTGCAGTATTAAGAAAAGCAGAGGAAGAAGTAACTACAGATATAAACTACGATTTATTATCTGATGGTGACGGAGCAGAAGTATTAAAAGTAATCGGATCATTCAATAAATCAATACTTGCTGCAATGAGAAAAAATGAGCCACATATAATCACTAGATTTGTTTTAGATTTAGCTCAAGCATTCAACAAATTCTACCATGACAACCCAATATTAGTAGAAGATGCTGAACTTAGAAAAGCTAGACTTGCATTAGTTGCTGCAACAAGACAAACTATAGAAAATGCTTTAGCATTATTAGGAATGCATGCACCAGAAAGAATGTAATTAATTGTAATAAAGTAAAATTTAAAAGGGGCTGTTGTACTATTTGAAGGAATACTAAAATAGTACGGGGCTCCTTATTTAATTATTAAAAGGAGGGAAGCTCCATAGGGCGGTTATTATATGAAAGATGATTTAATTAAAAATTGTTATATATCATCATTTGACATAGAGGACACGAGTCTAAAACATCTGATGATAATTGGTACAAAATGTCTTATAGATAATAAGTTGCAGAGAAATGTATATGTTGATAACAAGAGGCTTAAAGACGAGCTAATTTATTTTAATTTTTATGAAAATAAGCCACAATATATGGATGTATTAAATGTATTGTTGCCTATAATTTTATCAAATACAAATATACAAAAAAGCGAAGATGAGGTATTATCCCTTATTCAAAAATATGTGAAGTACTTAAAAAGAGATAAGTATTTATTTGATTATATTTTAGCATCTGTATTATATAATAGTCTGATTCACAATTTAATAGACAATCCAAATTTAGAATATGAAGAAATACTTCAATCTATTAAAGAAAAGATGATTGGTTTACAAATAGAATTAGACAAAGCCAGTATGATAAAGTTCCAAATGGCGAGAATAAAAGCTATACAGATTATAGATAATTATATAGATTTAAAAATATGTGATTATGCAGAAAATGAATTAATAACAAACTTATTAAATGTTATTTATGACATCTATATAGAAGATAGAGAATGTTTAAATGATGGAATTTTAAGTATGAAAAAATCTATATTATCTATACTATCAGCAGAAGCTAATTTAAATATAGAGAATATAGATTTTATATCTTCAATGGGTGCGTATATTACAAAATTGAGAAAATACTCAATAAATAAGTCTCCGTATAATACTGGTTCAGATCCAAGAAGTTTGATTAATTTGAATCAAGGCGATACTATAGTTGATCCAATTTTAAACAAAATACAAGTTATATCTAAAGATTTTAGTAATAACATATTGAGAATTTCTGTTAAATCAAAATCTGGGCAATATACATTTAATTTTAAAAGAGTTTAGCAGTTTTCTTCTAGATAACCAAGAAATTGCTCTTCACTAGTTTCTGTTAAAAAACATAGTTCTTTTACTATGCTATTTCTAAGTTCTATGAAGTCAGGATTTTTTGTTTTTTTACTAGTAAACTCTAATGATTTTATTATTAATAATAAGTCTCTTTTTGATAAGTCATTAATAGTAACTTGATCGATTAATTCCATAGCAAACTTCCTTTCTAAATAGTAATTATATACTTATTATATTACAACATTATTCGATTTAAATACAGAGAAAAACAGTTTATAAATAAAAAAAGAGGTGGAAAATTTGAAAGTATTGCTTACAACTTTGAATTCAAAGTTCATTCATACAAATTTAGCAATAAGATACATCAAAGAGAGTATAAAAGACTTAGTAGATGTTGATATAAGAGAATATACAATAAATAATCAATTAGATTATATTTTAAAAGATATTTACTTAGCTAAATACGATGCCATATTCTTCTCAACATATATATGGAATATATATGATATCGTAAAATTATGTGAAAATATTAAAAAAGTAAATCCAAATGTAATAATAGGATTAGGTGGGCCAGAAGTTTCTTATGACAGCGAAGAGGCTATGGAAAAATATGAATTTGTAGATTATATAATTCGTGGCGAAGGCGAAATGGTTATGAGAGACCTTATGAAGCACTTCCACGGGGAAATGGATATAAAACATGTCGACGGAATTACATACAGACAAGATGGAAAGATTATTCAAAACAAAGAACGTATGTTATTAGCAGATTTAGATTTAATCCCAAGTCCATATGAAAACTTAGACATAACAGAATATGAAAATAGAATCGTATACTATGAAACATCAAGGGGATGTCCTTTTAACTGTCAATACTGTTTATCATCAGCTATAAAAGGACTTAGATATTTCGGTATAGATAGAGTAAAAAGAGACCTTAAAAATTTAATTGATGCTAGAGTTTCACAAATTAAATTTATAGATAGAACATTTAACGCAAATAAAAAGTTTGCAAAAGAGATAATGGAATTCCTTATGGAAAATGATAATGGTTACACTACTTATCATTTTGAAGTAACAGCTCATTTATTAGATGACGACATGCTAGAATTCTTAAAAGACTGTAAAGAAGGATTATTCCAATTTGAAATAGGTGTTCAAACTACAAACCAAGAAGCATTAGATGCAGTTGGAAGAAGAGATGATTTCGAAAAGTTATCTTACGTTGTAAAAACTATAGAATCTTATCAAAATATACATCAACATCTAGACTTAATTGCAGGATTACCATATGAAGGATATGACAGCTTTGAAAAATCATTTAATGATGTATTTGGATTACAAATAGAACAATTACAATTAGGTTTCCTAAAAATGATAAAAGGAACAGGTATGAGAGCTAGAGCGGAAGAATTTGAATATGAATACAAAGATTATGCTCCATATGAAATACTTAGCAATAAATTTATAAGCTATGATGAAATATTAAAATTAAAAGATATAGAAGATATATTAGAAAGATATTATAACTCTAATAACTTCTCATTATCAGTAAAATATATAATTGAAAATTATTATAGTGAAAGTGCATTCAAATTCTTTGAAGAATTTGCAACTTATTTTGATGAAAAGGGATATTTCCATCTTGCACAAGGTAAGAATCAGTTGTATAGTATATTACTAGACTTCTATAAAGAAAAAATTACAGAAAACTATGATTTATTTATGGAAATATTAAAATACGATTATGTTTCTTTAGGTAAAATTTCAAGTGTTCCTAATATATTTACAAAAGTAGAAGTAGATAATATTAAACCGAGAGTACATGAATTTTTACACGAAAGAGAAAATTTAGAGAAATATCTACCTAAACATGTAGATACGCCTACAAAATATATACTAAAATATGTTCATTTTGAACCATTTAAATACGACATATTAAAATTAAAACAAGATATTCATGCAAAATTGCAAGAAGAAGAGAACATAATATTATTTGTATATGACGACATAAAAGTATTTGAAAAATCTAGAACTTATAAAGTTGAATTAAAAGAACTTGTAAAATAGTTCGTAAGGAGGAACAATATGAAGTTTAGAATAGATAAATATTTATTATCTAAAACAGAGGAATTAGCTTTTATAACAGTTAAAGAAGATGCAGAATTTAATTTAGAAGGTTATACATTACCTAAAGAAGGTTTAAATGTGCCTATAAAAAATGAAGTATTAGTAAAAGGTATAAAAGAAAATACAGCACAAGACGGAATAAACTCTATGTCTATAGCTGATGCTATGATATACATAATAGGTATTGACCCACAGTTTAGATATAATGATGAATATAAAAAATTCTTAAAAGCATTAGAAAAGAATGTTAAATTTGATGCTAAATCATATATGGGATATATGTCTAGAAAATACTTTGAAATAGGTGAAGTGACAGATGCTCTTATATATGTAAAAGCACTTATAACTTTATACCCAGATGACATTCAAGGATTATATAACTATGCAATAGTTTGTCAAGAATTAGCGACTGAATACCAAAAAGATTACGATGCTAAAGCGATGAACGATATGTTATTAGAAGCTGGTGAAAAGCTTGAAAAAGTAACTAACTTAGATCCTAACTTTGCACTTGCATATTATCATTTAGGATACCATTATTATAACCAAAATCAATATATAAAAGCAAAAGTAATATGGGAAGAAGCATTAAAACTAGGACTTGATGAAGATTTTGTAGCAGAAGTACAAGATAACTTAGGAAAAATGTACTCTAAAGTAGAATATGAAGAAGGATATACTCTAGTATTCCAAGGAAAATTTGAAGAAGGACTAGAAAAACTACTTCCATTAGAAGAAAAATACGGAGATTGGTGGAACCTATTATTTATGATTGGTTTAGCTTATAAAAACATGGGCGAAATAGAAAACGCTAAAGAATATTATGAAAAAATACTTAGAATGAAACCACAACAAGTTGATACTCTAGTTGAATTAGCATTATGTGAAGCATCTACATTAAACATGAATAGAGCAATAGAGCTTTTAGAAGCAGCTGCTAAATTAAAAGAAGACCCAGAAATACTTTGTAACTTAGGTATGGCGTACTTAAACGTAGGTAACTTTGATGATGCAAATTACTACATTGAAAGAGCTTATGAATTAAATCCAGAAGATGAAGTTACTGTAGCTTGTAAAAGAGAACTAGCTAAATATATATAAGTAAATAATATTTGAAATTTTATATACGGATAGACAAAATTTTTATAATTACTATCAAACAGAAAAAAGTTGTAGAATATACAACTTTTTTCTGTTTGTAAAGATTATTAATGCTTGTTAGAATAAGAAAAATGATAGAATAGTAATCTATAAAATAAAAGAGAAAAAGAAGAGAAAAAGTTTTAATAAGTATAAATGAATAATAACAAATTGGAATATATAAAAGGCGTATTTTTATTGAAAAGGTATGATTAATAAAATATAATATGAGAGGTAAAAATAAAACTTATCTTCTATCATATCTTTTAAAAATATAAAAAATTTACTATTCTAAGAGTTATTTTCAAATATGTAAAAAAAAGTATTATTTAAAGAGTTTAAAATTATCAAGTATAGGGATAATTTAAATACAATATATGAATACATGAACATATATTTGAATGTATATAAAATAAATTAGGATAATAATGAAGGGAGTATGGATAAATATCAGTATTTATCACAATTAAATATGAAAAATAAATTAAAAAAAGTATTATTAGTTATGTTATCAATAATTTCGATGATAAGTTTAGTAGCGTGTTCTAGCTCAACACAAAGTAGCCAATCATCAGATTCTAAAATAGTTCAACAAGCTGACATAATTATACTTGATGAGCCAACATCACAATTAGATTATGGTAATCAACTTAGGCTAGTTAGTCAAGTTTCAACACTTGTAAAAAGAGGTTTCGGAGTAATAATGACTACACATATGCCTGACCATGTATTTTTAGTAGGTGGAGAAGTCGCTATATTAGATAAAAAAGGTAATCTCAATGTCGGTAAAGTCGATGATGTTATGACAAATGAGGCCTTATCTGAATTATATGAAAGTGAAATTAATATAGTTGAAGTAAAAGGATTTAATAGAAAGATATGTATTGCAAGTGATTGGTAATAAACTCTATGCTTTTGATTAATATAGTATTAAATTATTACGAGCTATAGAATTATCTTCTATAAAATCCATAAACTTTTTCATAGTATCATCTATAATAGTGTTCTTTTTTGTAACCATATAGATATCCCAAGTAAAGGATTCATCTTTAAAAGGAATATAGTTTATTTTACAATTAGGTGTATGAGAGAAGTGTATGCTTATCCCAATACCTTCATTTCTTTTGATAAAATCAGTTACTAAAATCATTTCATTAGTTTGTATAAGAATATGTGGATCAAAACCATTTTCCAAACATTTTATAATAAAGTTATGGTGCACTTTAGATTCGGTACTGTTTATTATAATTTTTTCATTTTTTAAATCTAAAAAATCTATAAAGTCATGATTTGCTAATTTATGATTTTTATTGACTATAGCATAAAGTTTTTCGTGCTTGATTAGTTTATAATCAAATTTATTTTTGTCAAAATGTGCAATTACAAAACCTAAATCAACATCCCCGTTTAATATAGCTTCTTCACACTTTGAATCCGTATATTCTTTTATATTAAGAATTTATCACCCCGAATGGAACACCTATATTTAAAAATTTTTTGTTTTTCTGTTTTATTTCGTTAATACCCTCTGTTAAAATATCGAATTGATAAACAATAGTGGATGCCTTATTTTTTAGATATTCACCATATTCAGTTAATTCATTACCCTTAGAGGTTCTATTAAACACAGATACACCGATTTCCTTTTCAAGGTTGCTTATAGATTTACTTAAGCCTTGTTTAGATATATATAAGTTTTTAGCTGCTTTAGAAAAACTACCATCCTTACATATCTGTAAAAAATATCTTAAAATTTTTATATCCATTTACTCCTCCAAATTATATTTATTTGTATATAAGTTATATTTATATACTATCTTGAATTATTGATTTTTACAAATTCAATTACTGAATAGAAGTATTTGTAGATTATAGAACTATTTGTAGATTGTTAAAAAATATATAATAAAAAATGCAATATATGAACTAAGTATATAATATATGTAATATTGTAAATATAAAAATTAACTTAAATATATTAACTATACTAAAAATAATACAAATACATAGAAAATTTAAAAAATATTATAAAAATAAAATTTATTTAGATTTTAAAACTAATAATTGTTAAAAAAAAATCAAATAAAAAGCCTGGGATAACGATTGCAAAAAGAGATAAGCAAGTGTACAATTGGAATAAAGTAGTATAGAATTAATTTGTATTACAAAAATTAAAAACTAAATGAAAAACATTTACAATTGATAAATCAAAGAGCTTATATCATAACAAAAATAATAAATTTAAATTCTTTAAAAATCTATACAAAAATATCAAAATTTATAGAAATTTAAATAATGAGAAGGCTTATAAAAACAAAATTTATCGAGTGTCAAAAAGACATTTTATTCGTTAAAAAATTATTAAAATTTTTAACCAAAATTGGAAAAATTAGTATATAATTTAGTTAGGAATGTATTCTTAAAAGGAATATATTTTGCTGTCTAAAAATATATTTAATGATTGAGGATATATTTATATAAATATAGAGACAAATTCTTATAACAGCATTTTAGGGGAAATTAAATTTTTTTAAAGGGGAATATGAATATGGAAAAGAAAAAAGTTGATGTTTTAGAACAA
>OOCW01001962.1_pt1 | contig 12718 bp, 10 predicted proteins | sample 1671201 | NCBI WGS metagenome assembly OOCW01 (sample SAMN06348132, study PRJEB24527) | human gut metagenome | biome: human gut; feature: ankylosing spondylitis patient; material: feces | host: Homo sapiens | place: China | collected 2015-10
TATTTCCCCATAAGCTATCATAGATCCATCCTTTAATACTGAAAGGCTTCCTACTTGATATAGTACAACACCATCTACTTTTGCTATACATGAATGTAGAATATTTCCAAAATAGTCTCTAACAGTTCCCAGTTCATCACCTCTTGTAACAATATCGCCTACTTTGTAGTTTGCATACCAGCATCCTGTATATATAGAATCTTCGTAGATAGTATTTGTTATCACTTTTGTATTATTATTTCTATTTACTTTTTCACCAGATAAAACTTTAAGTTCTTTTAATACATTTCTTACATCTATTTTATATTCTTCTACTTCTTCTGGACTCCATTTACCCATACATCCTCTTTCTATTAAAATACCTGGTAAACCTATAGAACCCGCATAATTATATGCTCCACCACTCCCTGATTGGGATACTACTATATATTCTGAATTAATCGCCATAGCCATTTGTCTTGATTTAGATAGTACTTCTTCATTTGCAATACCTTGGCAATATACATATGGAGTAAGTTCCTCATAACCATCTCCACAGTGTAAGTCTATATAATAGTCAATTTTAGAAAATAATTCTTTTTCCATAAAATATGCTATTCTTTCGCTTATACTACCTTCTGCATTCCCCGGAAATACTCTATTTAGATTTTTTCCATCTTCATATACCATACTCATAGTTCTATGCTCAAACCCACTACGATTTATTAAGGGGATTATTATAATATTTCCGCTTATATTTTGTGGATTTATTTCCTTAGATAATTCTATGGCCGTTTCTATTCCTACATATTCTGCACAATGAACTCCTGCAGTTATTAAAACTGTATCTCCTTCACTTTTTCCACAAATTAATGTTACAGGCAATTCAATATTTGTATTTGTTACATTTATATATCCATTTATTTTTTCGCCTTGCCTGGCTGTTAAATTCTGTATTGTTATTTTACTCATTATCTTTCTCCATTTAATATACATTCTTCATTTAGATATGATATAAATTCCTGTGCAACAGTTGATAAACTATCTCTAACTCTCTTTATATATCCAAATGAAATACTATTTTCAGCAGATAAAATCGGAATAGCCTGTATTCCATCTTCTCTATGTTTATTTTCTATAAAACAACTATCTATGGAACCATACTCTGTGTTTTTTAACAGATGCATTAAGAAATGATCACTATTTGTATAAGATATATATGATTTTTCACCACTTAAAAAAATATCTTCCTTTAAATGTCCTAAGTGATTGTAAAGTGAATATTGCTCTTCATAGCGTTGAATTAATTTTATATTTCTTACATCCTTTTCTTCTATATATTCATTTCCATATAGTGGACTTTTTTTCCCTACATATAAGTAGAGAGGCGTTTTTTTTATTTCAAAAAATTTAAGACCTTTATTCTTTATATGTCTTTTAAAAGAGGACATATTTCTCTTCGATATATATACAAAACCTAATTCCGCTTCTCTTCTATGTACCTTTTTCATTATATCTTCAACATTAGATTCACAAAAATCCATTTGAATTTCTTTCTCATGGGATATTTTATTATAAAACTTCGCTAGATAAATTGATAGTGTATTACTTGGTACACTACAAATAGATAATCTATCTATCTTTTGTTCATCTCTAAAGTCTGTAATAATCCTCATATTTTTTAATACTTCAATAGAGTATCTGTATATAATTTCCCCCTCTTTAGTGGGAGTAACACCATTTCGATTACGTTTAAGTAAGGTCATATTTAGTTCTGTTTCAAGGGATTTTACTATTTTACTTACATTTGGCTGCGTAGTAATTAAAACTTCTGCTGCCGAATGAAAACTACCCATATCAACACTAACTACAAAATATTGTAATTGCTTTACGTCCATAACATACCTCCTTTTCTAATTATTTAATTACAAAAAAACACACTTCTTAAAAAAGTGTGCACTAATAAAAGCTTGTTAAACAAGTCTTTTAAAACACACCTATTCACCGTAGGTTCTGTTTACAATTATAAAAGCAGGTCTCCTGACTAAAAAGCATTGTTTGTTTTCCCTTCCCAAACATATTTATGTTAAGTGGTATAAAAACAAACCCTTTATCACAGTGACGGGATCGTATTGGACTTTCACCAATTTCCCTATTAATCCAAATCGGAACTATTATAATTTATAAAGTTTTAAAACTGTATGTTTTTCTAATAAACAATATATCATACTATTTTACAAATATCCAAGAAATTGTACAGTTATATACATTCCAAAACGTTATAATAAATTACATTTTTTTCCATTTATTGTATGTATTTATAAACTTTGATTATAAATTTTATAAATATGTATAAATAATATTATGTGTGTAAATTAAAATAAGTATTGAAACATCAATACTCCCTAATACACAATGTATAATTTATATATAACATATTAATTAAGCAAATCTCTTTGATTCTATAAATATCAATTCCAAATTGGAATTAATATTTCACTATATATTCTATTTTTATAACAATAAAAAAGAATAGCTATAAATTTGAACAAGCTATTCTTTGTAAGTCTAAAATAATATGTCTTTCTCTTCTAATTCTTTTTTTATTTCTTCTAAAGTATCTTTATCTGGAACTTCTATTGTATGAATATGATAATCCTTTGATAAACTCGATAGTTGTGTAAAATCATGTGATTTACTTTTTTCTATAAATTTTTTTAAATCTCTATTTGAAGAAATATTTAGTTCTGCTTTTATACTGCCATAAGTAGGATGTTCAACTATAACATCTTTTATTTTTCCACCTAAATCAATAATTGTCTGTAACTCTGATAAAAGATGGTTCTCAGTAGTATGATTTTTGCACTTTATCTGAAATTCTTGATCTTTCAAATCATATATCATATATCCAGTAGATGTAGCTAGTATATCAATTCCAGAAGCTCTTAATAATCCAATATCTTTTACAACAACTTGTCTAGTTACATTAAGTTCTTTCGCTAAATCTCCACCTTTAATAGGTTTATTAGATATTTTTAATATATGTAGTAAATTTTCTCTTCTTTCATTGCTATTCATAACACACCTTCTTCTTTAATAATTAATTGTTTTGTCATTTTATTATTCTATAAATATTTTAATCATAAATCAATATATTCTTCTTATTATATCTTTTTAATTTTTATTGTTAAGTTAGTATTATGGTGCTACAATGTTTTTACAGGTGTATATACACTTACGAAAATATTATAACAGAAAAGGGTGTTAATATGAGGAATATTTTAAAAGAAAATATTTTAAAATTGAAAAAAGAAAAAAATGCCATTATACTTGCTCATCTATATGAGCCAGATGAAATACAAGATATTGCTGATTATGTAGGTGATTCATATTACTTAAGTAAAATTGCTCGTGATTGCCAAGAAGAATTAATTATATTCTGTGGTGTAAAATTCATGGGAGAAAGTGCAAAGATCTTATCTCCACAAAAAACTGTTATCTTACCTGCTACTAATGCTGGCTGTCCTATGGCAGATATGGCTAATGCAGAGGATTTAAAAGAAATGATTAAAGATTATCCAGATGCATTTAAAGTATGTTATATAAATTCATCTTATGAAGTTAAAGCTCTTTGTGACGTTTCAGTAACTTCATCTAGTGCCTTAGATATAATAAAAAATGTACCAAATAAGCAAATATTATTTTTACCAGATAGAAATTTAGGTAGTTATATAGCTGAATTCTTCCCTGATAAAGAGTTCATATTATGGCAAGGATTCTGTCCTACTCATGAAAGAATTTCTACAGAGGATATTATTAATGCCAAAGCTAAACATCCAAATGTAAAGGTATTAGGTCATCCTGAGTGTAATAAAGATGTTAGGGATTTATGTGATTACATAGGAAGTACAAGTGGAATAATTAATTTCGCAACAAATTGTGATGATAATGAATTTATAATAGCTACTGAAGAAGGCATATTATATGAACTTAATAAAAGAAATCCTAATAAAAAGTTCTATTTCCCAGAGCGTATCATATGCCCTAATATGAAAAAAACTAGCTTAGAAAAAGTTTATGATGCTTTATGTGGAAAAGTTGAAGAAGTAATTCTAGATGAAGATATATCTAAAAAAGCTTTAGTATCTCTAGAAAATATGCACAAATTAGGGGAGATGGTTGTTTGTGGAAACTAAATATATTGATGTTTTAGTAGTTGGATCTGGTGTAGCAGGATTATATTGTGCTTTAAATCTTAGAAAAGATTTAGATGTAATGGTCGTTTCAAAAGATAAATTAGATTGCACTAATACTTATCTTGCACAAGGTGGTATATCTGTAGCTAGAGATATGGAGGATATACCTTTATTTATAGAGGATACTCTAAGAGCTGGACAATATAAAAATGATTTACAAGCAGTAAAAGTATTAACTAGAGAATCTATTGAAAATGTTGACTCTTTAGTAGCCCTAGGTCTTGATGTAGATAAAGATGAAGATGGAAACTGGGATTATACTAAAGAAGGTGCCCACTGTGTAAATAGAATTATACATACTCAAGATAATACAGGAGAAAATGTGGCAAAAACACTTATAAAAAACACCTTATCTAGAAGTAATATAAGAGTTTATGAAGATACTTTCCTTGCTGATATAATTGTTAAAAACGACAAATGTATAGGTGCTATACTTCTGAAAAATGGAAAACAAATTAATGTTTTTGCTAAAAATGTAGTACTTGCTTGTGGAGGAATTGGAGGCTTATACAGAAACTCTACTTCTCAAAGAATTCTTCGTGGTGATGGACTTGCTATAGCTCTTAGACATGATATAGAACTAAAAGATATAAATTATATTCAAATACATCCTACTGCTTTTTACGATGGCTCTACTGATGAAAGAAGATTTTTAATTTCTGAATCAGTGAGAGGTGAAGGCGGTAAGCTTTATAATATCAATGGGGAGAGATTTGTTGACGAGCTTCTACCAAGAGATGTGGTATCTCAGGCTATTTTTAAAGAAATGAAAAAAACTAATAGCCCTTATGTCCTTCTAGATATAAGTTTTCTAGATGAAGACTATCTAAAAAGTAGATTCTCTACTATATACAATAAATGTTTAGAAAGAGGAACTGATATCACTAAAGAACCTATAAAAGTTTCTCCTGCTCAACATTATTTTATGGGAGGAATTAAAGTTGGACTAAACGGCGAAACTTCTATGGATAATTTATATGCAGTAGGTGAAACAGCTTGTACTGGAATACATGGAGCTAATAGACTTGCTAGTAATTCCTTACTTGAAGGACTTGTCTTTTCTAAAAGAGCTGCTGATGTAATAAATAGTACCATCGATAATTTTAGTTTAAATAAAATTGATGTAGATAGAATATTTGCTTCTCAAGAAGAAATTGAAAAAGATAATAGTAAACTTGTTGTAAAAGCTATAAGAGATAAAGGTGGAGTAATAGATGATTAATTTTTTAGTAGTAGATAAAATAATTAAAGATGCTCTAGTTGAAGATATACCTCATGAAGATATAAGTACAAATTCTGTAATTAATAAAGATTGTATTTCAACTATTGATTTAATATGTAAAGAAGAGGGGATAATCGCCGGTCTAGAAGTATTCAAAAGAGTTTTTGATATTCTTGGCGATGTTGAAGTAACCTTCTTAAAAGAAGATGGCGATAAAATTATTCCTGGTGATAAAATAGCTCTTCTAAAAGGTAACACTAGAAATATACTTATGGGAGAACGTGTTGCCCTTAATTTATTACAAAGAATGAGCGGTATAGCTACTTTGACTAATAAATATGTAAAAGAAATAAAGCACACTAATGCAAAATTACTTGATACAAGAAAGACTACTCCTAATTTAAAAATATTAGAAAAATATGCTGTCAAAGTTGGTGGTGGTCACAATCATAGATTTAATCTATCTGATGGTGTAATGCTTAAAGATAACCATATAGCAGCAGCTGGTGGTATTCTAAATGCCGTTAAACTGTGCAGAGAAAATTCTTCTTTTGTTAGAAAAATAGAAGTAGAAACGGAAAGTTTAGATATGGTAAAAGAAGCTCTTGATGCTAAGGCTGATATTATAATGCTAGATAATATGAGTCTAGATATGGCAAAAGAAGCAATTGAAATGATTGGTGATAAAGCTACTATTGAATTTTCTGGTAATGTTAGATTGGAAAATATCAAATCTATTGCTGAAATTGGTGTAGATTATATTTCTGTGGGAGCTCTTACCCACTCTGTTAAAAATCTTGATCTTAGTATGAAAAATTTAAAAAATATATAATTTATTATGAAAAAGAGTAATAACTTTAGGTAACTTATTATCTAAAATTATTACTCTTATTTATTATTCATACAAATTCAATTTAATAATTTGCTTATTTAACACTTACTTTAACAGGTGCTTCTGCTATTACCTTTATCCAGCCTTCTGGAGCTTCTATTTTTCCCATTTGGATTCCTGTTAATGTGTCATATAGTTTTTTACTAACTGGACCCATTCCAGTTGCACTTCCTGGAAAAACAATCACTTCATCTTTATTAGTAACTTTTCCAACTGGAGATAATACAGCAGCTGTTCCACATAAAGCACACTCTACAAAATCTTTTAACTCCTCAACATAAACTTCTCTTTCTTCAACTTCTAGTCCTAAATATTCTTTAGCTACGTACATCAAAGAACGACGAGTTATTGATGGTAATATAGTACTAGATTTAGGTGTTACTACCTTATTATCTTTTGTAACAAATATAAAATTTGCTCCACCAGTCTCTTCTACTTTTGTTCTTGTGGCTGCATCTAAATACATATTTTCATCAAATCCATTTTCATGAGCTACTTGAAGTGAATGTAAACTCATGGCATAGTTAAGTCCTGCTTTTACATGACCAGTACCATGAGGTGCTGCCCTATCAAAATCACTTACACATATACTAAGGGACTTAGCATCTCCTTTAAAATATGGACCAACTGGCATAGTAAATACTCTAAATTGATATTTATCATCTGGCTTAACAGCTATTACTGAACCACTTGCAAATATACATGGTCTTATATATAATGTTCCCCCACTTCCGTAAGGTGGTACAAAGTCAGCATTTGCTAAAACAGTTTGCTCAACAGCATCTAAGAATTTTTCTTTTGTAACTACTGGCATATATAATCTCTTAGCTGATTGTTCTAAACGCTCAGCATTTAAATCTGGTCTAAATATAACTATCTTTCCATCTTCTGTTCTATAAGCTTTTAATCCTTCAAAACAAGTTTGTGAATATTGTAAAACCCCTGCACATTCATTTATTACTACATTAGAATCGTCTGTTAATGTCCCTTCATCCCAGACACCATTTTCATAATTAGACACATATCTTTTAGCTGTTTGTCTATACTCAAACCCCAAATTATCCCAATCTAAATTTAAATTATTCATATTTTTACCCTCCTAAAATTATCTTTTTTATTCTAAACTACCTCTTTATAAAGTTTATTATCTGAATTTTTATCTAAAGATTTGTTTGACCAATAATTAGATAAAAGTGCTCCAGATATTGCATGATAAACACTTGCTACAACTCCTGGTATAACTGTCATAGGTGAAAAATATTGAGTAGCTAGAGAAGTTGCTAATGCTCCACTTTGAAGCCCTACTTCTATAGACATTGTTCTTCTTTTTGCTTCTTCCATTCCCACTGATTTAGCTACTAAATATCCTAATAAGTATCCACTCATATTATGTATTCCCACTGCTACTACTAAAAGTAATCCTGATGACATAAATAATTCAGAGTTTTTACCTACTATCCCACCTATTATAAGGCTTAGTGCTACTACTGATAATAGTGGTAGTCCATCTAAACTTTTTTGAACTGCTTTTGAGAAAAATTTATTACATAAAAATCCTAATAATATAGGAACTAGTATTACATTTACTATAGACATACACATTGCACTCATTGATACATTTACAGCTTCTCCACCTAACAATTTTATCTCACCACCTTTTTCTCTATATTAAAAAAACTTCCGCCCTTATATATGAATCTCTTCATATTATAAGGACGAAAGTTATAATTTCGCGTTACCACCTTATTTGTAGCTTAAATAAACTACCACTCATTTAGATCTGATTTCTAGTCTTAATCCTAACCATATAACGCTGGTAGACGTTCACGCTTACTGTAATTTCACCATGAAAGCTACAAAGTGATCATTATATACTCTGTGTAATATCCAACTCTCAGCAAATGTTGGTTCTCTGTATTTACCTCCCAAGTATTTTTGTCTTTGTCATCGCTTTTATTTTATTAATTATTATGTATACATAGTAGTTCAATTATTTTCCAATGTCAACTTATTTTTCTGAATTTTTTTAATATAATGATTTTTCACTATTAATAGAATTCTAAATATTTTACACCTAATATTATAGTTTTCTAATATACTTATTTAATAAATAAAAATTTTATGTAGGAGGTTTTATGAATATAGATTACTACGGAAAAATATTATGGAATTATCATAAATTAAATGAAAAAATTGAAAAATGTGATGTTATCTTAGGTTTTGGTAGTCATGATTTACATGTAGCTAAAAGATGTGCTGAACTTTTCTTAAAAGGCTACGGTGATAAAATTATTTTTACTGGTGGATTTGGTAGGATTACTAAAAATTTATGGAATATGACTGAAGCTGAGAAGTTCGCAGAAATCGCCATAGATATGGGTGTTCCAAAGGATAAAATAATTATTGAAAATAAAGCAAGTAATACAGGTGAAAATATTAGTAAGACTAAAGAAATTTTAAATAGCTTAAACTTACATCCTTCATCTTTTTTAATAGTTGATAAACCTTATAGAGAAAGGCGAACTTTTGCCACATTGAAAAAACAATGGCCAGAAATTAATTTTATTGTAACTTCTCCCCAGTATTCCTATGAAGAATATTGTAAATTCTACTCTTTGGGTGAAATATCAAAAGACGAATTTATAAGTATTATGGTTGGGGATTTACAACGAATTGATTTATACGGTAAAAATGGATTTCAAATTGAACAAAAAATACCTGATAAAGTTTGGAATGCTTATAATGAATTGATTTCTTTAAACTTTAATAAACATTTGTGTAAATAAACTTTTAATTATATATTTTTTCTCCTTTTGAAAATTAAACAATGATTTTTATTATTATGGAAATAATAATTAAGATTAAATTTCTATATAAAATTAATTAAAGGAGAAATAAAATGTCACAAAACGAAAATCATATAAACAATCATAATAATATATGGCTTATTTTAATTGCAACTTGTTTATTTACATTTATGTCTACCCTTGATGGTAGTATTGTAAATGTCGCAATGCCTACCATGTCAAAAAGTCTAAATGTAGATATGAGCGATGCTGAATGGATAGTATCTGTATATATGATTACAATTTGCTGTTTACTAATTTTCTGGGGAAGAATTAGCGATTCCATAGGGAAAGTTAGGATTTTTAAAATAGGAACGCTTATTTTTGTAATAGGATCATTATTATGCGGAATAAGTGAAAATATAGAAATGCTTTTATTATCAAGAATCGTACAAGCAGTAGGTGCTAGTATGACAATGGCTACAAATTATGGAATCATAACAGAAAACTTTCCTTCTGAAATGAGAGGAAAAAGTCTTGGTATTCTTGGAAGTTTTGTTTCACTTGGAAGTATTGCTGGACCTGGGATAGGTGGAGTTATTCTCCAAAAATATACTTGGAATTATATATTTTTAATCAATATTCCCATAGGTATATTTGCCATGATTCTTGGATATTTTGTTTTCCCAAAATCAAAGAAAAAATCTTCAACTTTAAATATAGATTTTTTAGGTTTTATACTATTTGATATAAGTATTATTTCATTATTTATGGGAATATTTATTGGTCAAGTTATAGGATTTTCTAAATTTTTCATATATAGACTATTTATTATTGCAATCTTAGCTTTTGTAGCATTTATATTTAGAGAAAGAAAAGCTGAAAATCCTTTAATTGATTTAAATATATTTAACAGTAAATCATTCTCCCTTGGTTTAATTTGTGCCTTATTAATATTTTCATCAAATTTATTTATGAATACCCTAATTCCTTTTTATCTACAAGACACACTAAGACTGTCTCCTTTATTATCTGGATTTATACTTATGTGTGTTCCAATTGCCATGATAGTTGTTTCACCAATTAGCGGTACTTTATCAGATAAATTTGGAGCTGAAGGTTTAACCTTTATAGGACTTTTAATAGTTTCTATTGCACAAATTTTATTTGTATTTGTGGGGCTAAATACGACTATTCCAACTTTAATTATACTTACACTTTTAAGTGGAACAGGTGTGGCACTTTTCCAATCACCAAATAATTCGATTATAATGTCATCTGTTGCACCAAATCATTTAGGTATAGCTGGTAGTATAAATTCTCTAGCTAGAAATTTAGGTATGGTATTTGGACTTTCTTTATCAACAACTATACTATATAGTGTTATGAGCCAAAAGGCTGGATTTAAGGTTGTAGGCTATATTGAAGGAAGGGACGATTTATTTTTATACGGTATGCATGTGGCATTTTTAATTTCTTTTATACTTTGTTTTATAGCATTTTTAATAACTGGATACAGATTATTAAAAAAAAGAACTTCTTTATAATATATAATTTCCTAGAATTAAAAAATAGTAGCTCTAACTCATAATTAGTCGCTACTATTTTTATATAAACTATTTAATCTATATATCAAGTTTTACATCATAAAATTTCATCCAATTATTTAACTGAATCAAGTATGCTATAACTTGAGGTCCTGTCATTAATTGACCATACCATGGTTGTTTAAAAGATGAGCCTCCTGTATCAACTAACCTAGATACAAAATCATAATCTACAATTTGATGAATTGGAGATGTTTTATCTTGTAAAATTGCTCTTAGCATATTACTAACCTCTTTAGTATATTCTGGATTGTGAGTCTTTGGATAAGGACTTTTCTTTCTATCTATGATAGAATCTGGAACTAAACCTCTTACAGCTTCACGAAGTAATCCTTTTTCCCTACCATACAATAATTTCACTTCTTTTGGTAAATTAAATGCATATTGAACTAATCTCTTATCTGCAAAAGGAACCCTTCCTTCCAAAGAATTCGACATAGTCATTCTATCTTTTCTATTAATCAAAGTAAGCATAAAATGTTTAATATTTATATAAGATAATTCTCTTATAATTCTATCATCGTGACTTTCTCCAGATAATTTAGGAATTTTATTAATACTATCTCTGCATAATCCTTTAGTATAATCCTCAATAGGAAGTGATTTTAAATCATCTTTTAATATATTTTTTCTGTATTCAATTGAATTTGACCATGGAAAAATCTCAATTGAATCATATTCTCTTGTAAACCATGGATATCCTCCAAATACTTCATCTGCACATTCTCCAGATAAAGCTACTGTTGCATATTTTCTTACTTCCTTTGAAAACAAATATAAAGATGAATCTATATCTGACATTCCCGGCAAATCAGCAGCTATAGTTGCATCATCTAAAGCATGTGCCAAATCTAGATTATTTAGTACGATATTATGATGATTACTTCCTAAAAAATCAGCCATTATTCCTACATAATCTGCATCTGAATTAGGTTGATATAAATCTTTCTTAAAATACTTATCATTATCCTCATAATCAATAGAAAAAGTATTTAGTGTATCTAGTCCGTCCTTTTTAAATTTATCAAAAGCCACCTTTGAAATTATACTTGAGTCAAGTCCTCCTGATAAAAAAGTACAAACAGGTACATCACTAACAAGTTGATTTTCAATTATCTCAACCAATAAATCTCTAACGTATTTTTTAGTTTTCTCTAAATCGTCCTCGTGTTCCTTTACTTCTAGTTTCCAGTACTCATTTAAAGTTATGCCTTTTTCATTAAAAATTAAATAAAATGCTGGTGGAACTTCTTTTATATCTTTAAATATTCCGCTTCCTAAATCTCTTGCTGGTCCTAAAGACATAAGCTCCAATAAACCATCCTTATCTACAACAGAATCTATTGATGGATGTTGTAATAAAGTCTTTATTTCCGATGCAAAAACTAAATTATCATCCTTGTAAGAATAGAATAATGGTTTTATGCCTAGTGGGTCTCTGCATAAAAATAATTCTCTATTATATTCATCCCATATTCCAAAAGCAAAAATCCCATTAATATGATTTACACAGTCTTTTCCAAACTCAATATATGAAGTTAATAATACTTCTGTATCTCCATAAGAATCAAAAGTATATCCTCTATCAAGCAACACTTGTCTTACCTCTTCAGTATTGTAAAGTTCTCCATTATAGCAAATAGTATATTCTCTATTACCTATTTTTTTAATCATCGGTTGAAGTCCTCCAGTTGGATCAACTATAGAAAGTCTTCTATGACCAATTAGAGCGTGATTATAAACTTTCATTCCTCCTGAATCAGGACCTCTAAGCTTTAGTGTATCAATCATTTCTTCCATTATATCGGTGTAATCTCTTATATTATTTTGAAGATTAGACCATCCTACTATTCCACACATAATATACTCCTCCTTTTGTTCAAGATATATTATCTTATGATGAATACATTATTTTTGATACAATAAAAGTTTATTTTTTTAATCTAAAGCTAAAATAAGTTTATTTAGTTTTGAAC
>OOCW01001969.1_pt1 | contig 12657 bp, 7 predicted proteins | sample 1671201 | NCBI WGS metagenome assembly OOCW01 (sample SAMN06348132, study PRJEB24527) | human gut metagenome | biome: human gut; feature: ankylosing spondylitis patient; material: feces | host: Homo sapiens | place: China | collected 2015-10
CCAGCCGGCAAATACTAGTGGAATATATTTAAGTTCTGATAGTAGCTCTGGTTTATCTTTAGCATAGCTTTTAAGTGTTTCACCAAAACGGATTGGCAATTTTTGAGATGTATCTGCAATGATTCGCCATGGGCTATCTGGGATAAAAGGGTTAGGTAAACGATTATTAATAACTTCATCGATAAACATTTTAGGTGTAATAATCTTTGGATCCACTACTACTGGCAAGCCTTCTTCATAGCCGATTTTCTCTACAAGATGATGTAAATGTGGATTTTTCATTTCTTCATAGATACGTTCATAACCTAATAAACATCCAAAGATTGCAAGGGCTGTATGTAATGGATTGAGGCAAGTACCTACCTTCATTTTTTCTACCTTATTTACAGTTTCTCTATCTGTAAACTTGATTCCTGCTGCTTCTAACTGTGGTCTGCCATTAGGGAAGCTATCTTCTATAACGAGGTACTCTTTTTCTTCTGCATTAATAAATGGTGCAATCCATGTGTTTTTATCAGTCTTTGTAATGTCCATATTTATCATGCCATCTTGTACTAATAAATCTTTGATATCCTTATTAGGTTGTGGTGTGATTTTATCAATCATTGACCAAGGGAAAGTTAATTTGTTAGCATCTTCTAAATAATTCATGAAGCCTTCTGTCATTTCCCCTTTTTGAATCCATTTACTTGCATAAGCTTTAATGGCATGATAAAGTTTCTCACCATTTTTAGCACAGTTATCCATGCTCACTAATGCTAAAGGCGCGCCACCATTTTGATAACGTAAATAGCATAAGTAAGTGATTTGTCCCATTAAACTGCGACTTAAAGCTGGGCATGTTTCAAAGTCTGGTTCTGTATCAGAAACCCTATAGCCCTTTTCTGTAATTGTAAAACTCACCATTTGCAGAGATGGTGCTATAAAGTAACTTACTAACTCTTCCCAACTGGAATTTTCAGTGCCTTCTACCTTAATTGATTTTACTACACTCCCTACAACTCTTTTTTCTACTGCCCCATTTCCTTTAAGAGTGACATCAATGCTTAAATCATCAAAAGGTATGTAAGCCTTATCAATAATATCTGTATCATAAGCTTCACAAACAATAATCCCCTTATCAGCTAGACCTTGTTCTAATAAATTCTCCTGAAGTACTGCTGGGAAGCCTCTAAAAATATTCCCAGCCCCAAAGTGAATCCAAATAGGTGCTGTTAAAGTTGCTTTCTTTACTGCATCACGACTATAGTGATAAATCTTATATCCTTTTTCTTCTAATGCTTCACGATTTGCCTGTACATAGGCCTGTGTTAACTCCATTTTCCCCCTACTTTCTTAATATCTATACTTTCTATTGCTGTTTATTTTTTACTACCTATCCATTTTCTTTTAATACATTACATAGCTACCTTATTTGTATTTTACTTCTACTTACTTATTACTTTTATCAATAGCTTCCCATAAACCATTTAAATAAGTTGCGCCTAATGCGCGATCATATAACCCATAGCCTGGCATTGCTACTTCATCCCAAATCATGCGGCCGTGGTCTGGTCTAATAGGGCCATCAAAGCCGATCTCATATAAAGCTTTCATAATTTCATACATATCCATAGAACCATCTCTTGATAAATGTGCAGCTTCTTCAAACTTACCTTCTGATTCATATTTAAGATTTCTTACATGGGCAAAATGAATACGTCCTTTTAACTTTCTAATAATAGCTGGTAAGTCATTTTTAGGATTAGAACCTAATGAACCTGTACAAAATGTAATCCCATTACAAGGACTATCTACTGCATTTAAGAATCTTAAAATCTGTGTTTCATTAGTCACTATGCGAGGTAAGTTAAATACTGGCCAAGCTGGATCATCTGGGTGAATTGCCATTTTGATATCATATTTTTCACAAGTCGGCATAATGGCTTTAAGGAAGTAAATAAAGTTCTCAAAAAGTTTCTCTTCATCTACTTCTTTGTAAAGTTCAAAAAGCGCCTTAATATGTGCCATTCGCTCTGGCTCCCAGCCTGGTAAAATGAAACCATTTGATTTACTATCTAAAGTCTCAAACATTTTCTCTGGATTAATCTGATCAATCACCTTTTGATCATAAGCCAGAACTGTGGAACCATCTGGTCTCACTTTGGCTAAATCTGTACGTGTCCAGTCAAATACAGGCATGAAGTTATAACATACCATATGAATATCTTCTTCCCCTAAAACTTCTAATGTCTTAATATAGTTTTCAATACATCTATCTCGGTCACTACTGCCTACTTTAATGGCATCATGAATGTTGACACTTTCAATACCAGATAAACGAAGTCCTGCTGCTTTGATTTCTGATTTAAGGGCTTTGACCCTCTCTCTCTCCCAAGCTTCTCCTGCTGGCATATCATAGAGGGTTGAGATGACGCCTTCCACCCCAGGAATTTGTCTGATCTGTTTCAGTGTGACACTATCAAATTTACTACCATACCATCTTAAAGTCATTTCCATTTGTTTTTCCCCATTTCTATTTTTATCTTTTTTCTCATTTTACTTTATGGATAAATCTTTCGGCCCTTTTCATCACCTATGCCTGTCTTACGATAGAAGTATGTATTCACAATATCTTGCCACTCAATAGCATCCTTAAGCTGCACTTCTAATTCACTGCTTACTTTTTCATAATAATCATTTGAAACTTTTCCTTCTAAACCTCTCCAAAGCTTCACATATTTTTGAACTTGTTCTACCCCTGCAAAGTGTACATCATAAATGTATTGCAATAGCGTTCTACCATCCTTAAGCTTTTCATCATACCCTACATGATGGAAAAATAATAAAAGTTCTTCAGGACAAGTTTCTCTATTTTCATACATACTTGCATTCGGTTCATGATATTGCGTCGTATACCCTGTTCCAGTGGCAACCGTTCTATCTACACCAATGCCTTTGTAATCTGCATAATGATAAGTTCCCCATGGTGAATACTCATATCCCTCAATATTAGGGCCGTAGTGATGAGAGACATTGACCATCCAACCAATACCTAATGGCACTGTGTAATCTTCATAGGCTTTTCGTGAAGTTAATAAAATCTCTGCTACTACTTCTCCTACAGTTTCATCCATACCAAAAGTTAGATTAATCCATTCCTTAGCAATTTCTTCTGCACTTAAATCAGGATTCCAACATAATCTTCCAAAGCCATATAAGTTAGCTGCTGCCATAGGACTACCTGTCCAACAAGAACTATCTCCTATATTGGACACGCCAGCTATACCACCATGAATATTTTTAAAGGTTTCCCCGCTTACAATATCCTTCACTAAAGTGCATTGACCCTTAGCATATGTATCAAATTCTAAGCACTCTTTCCACATAGGCACTAAATAGCAAATATGTTTTTGTTGCCCTGTATATTCTTGTGTAATTTGGAACTCCATAATTTGATTTGTTTTTTCAAGGGCGCCAAATAAAGGTGAGAGTGGCTCTCTAATTTGGAAGTCCATAGGCCCATTTTTAATTTGCAAAATCACATGATCATTAAACTGACCATCTAACTTTTTAAAGTGATCATAAGCCGCCTTAGCCCTATCAGTTTTACGATCTCGCCAATCCACATGGCAGTTATAAACAAAGCATCTCCAAATCACTTTTCCATCAAATGGTGCAATAGCCTGTGCTAACATATTGGCACCATCTGCATGGGTACGCCCATAAGTAAAAGGCCCTGGTCTGTTTTCTGAGTCTGCCTTGACTAAGAAACCTCCTAAATCAGGGACGGTTCTCCAAACTTCTTTGGCTGTTTCTTGCCACCATTTTCTTACGTTTTCATCTAGTGGATCAGCTGTTTCAAGTCCTCCAAGTTGCATAGGTGCTGCAAAGTTAATACTCAAATACACTTTAAGCCCATACTTTCTAAAGACTTCTGCTAACCTTGCTACACCTTTTAAATAAGGCTCACAAATTAACTTAGTTTCCTCATAATGGACATTTACATTATTAATGCTCAAGCTGTTAATCCCTAATGAAGCTAATAATCTTGCATAGTCTTTAATGCGCCCTAAATCTTCTGTAATTTGATAGTCATTATAAAATATAGAACGTCCCGCATATCCTCTTTCTATACTTCCGTCCATATTATCCCAATGATTAATCATACGAATAGGATTTACTGGGTTATCGATAATCTGAGTTTCACTTATCGCCCCTCTTCTTAAACGACTTATTAAGCCAAAGGTACCATATAATATACCTACCCCAGATGGGCTTTCTATCCTAATGCCTTCTGCTGTTTGTAAAATAGCATATCCCTCTACTTTTAACTTAGCACTTTCTGTATAAACTAAATGAACCTTTACGTCCTTATTCCCATAAAATCCTTTTAATTCTTCTACAGCTGTCTGCACACATGGGTGATCCAAAAATCTTTCATCAATCTCTATCTTTAAGCCTTCATTATGTACTAAGGTTTCTTGTGATATTTGATTTAGCCAACAATTGTACATTTATATTCTCCCTTCTATATAAAAAAAAGGCTGCTGTGACCCATCCACTGCAACCTTTTTTACACGTTCTATTTGTTAAAGTATATTAAACACTGTTTTATTCAAAGCTTAAATGTCGAGCCTAAAAGGTGAAACAGGTAGGCCATTTTGGCCATATAAATTGGCTCCTTTTGGATTATCAGCCCATGCATATCTTACCTCTACTGGTGTTTTCACTTTTTCATGCCAAACTACTACTTTATCTTCATCCATGAGCTGGGCATGCCCCCTATAAAAATGTTTCCCATCATTAGAGATAATAAATTGATTGAGCTCATTACCTTTCACCATGAGACCTGCCTTCTCTGGTTTAAATGTAATAATTAGCTTATCTTCATCTCTTTGGACCGCTTGTCCTACTGGACTACAATAATTAATTGTTTCCTTATAAACAACTGCTCTTGCAGCAAGTGCCAATCGCTCACCAATATCCTTCTTATTTAAAGGATGTAAGTCATTCCATTCACCCACATCAAGGGTAACGACCATGGCAGTATTAGGAATTTCTAAGGCCTCTAATTGTGCCTGCCGTATCTTTGTCCAACCGCCTTCAATTTCAGTATTGCTTACTTCATCTGTCAGGCTCACTGGTCTATTATAGTAATCCTCACTAGCTACTGCAAAGTTTGGTAATTGTACATATAAGAATGGTAAATCACTACACTGTAACGTCTGTCGCCAGTCTCTAATGAGTCCTTCAAATAATGCCTTATAGTCATCTGGATGATATCCATTTGACTCCCCTTGATACCAAATCACACCCTTAAACTTCATATTTCTAAGGGGTGCAATCATCCCATTATATACACCCATTGGCTGAAACTGTATAAATTCTGGATACTCTAATCGCTCTAATCTTCCACCTAATTTGTATTGCCACTCTCCTTGTAAATTGATAACCTCTGAACCTATTTCTATTTGAAGTGGTTTATCGGGTGTGAATCCTACTTCACCTCGTTCGAAACATACACGAACTACTATGACATTTTTCCCCTCTTTAAGTGTGCCTAAAGGTATTTCATAAATACGAGGTGCATTTCTATCTGATGTAAAGCCTATCTCACTGCCATTAATATAAACATGATCATTATCTACAATAGTTCCTAACACCATTCTGCCCATTTTACCAGCCAGTTGCTCTGGCACCTGAATCTCTTTTCTATACCAAATGCTACCGGCCTGGGCTAAGTCCTCATCAACTAAAAAACTAGGTAATTCACAAATCTTCCAGCCATCTCTTTCCTTAGTTTCATACCAACGTCCTTTGATAGCTTCTCTTTCCTTAAAGCTCAAATCTATTTCATCTAATCTGCTATACCAAGCATTAATACGTGTTATATCGTTTACTAGTGTCCTCTGAATACATGTCTCATCCTTATATTTTGCACTTTGCTCTAAGTAACAAGGAAAATCTTTTAATGCCCCCTCACTCATCCAAGCTTCTATTGGTGTACCTCCAACTGCAGTCTGAACAAGTCCAATCGGTACGCAATACTTTTCATAAAGTGCTTTAGCAAAGAAATATCCTACAGCCGTAAAATCCTTTACATTGGTCTTAGTTAACCTATGCCAATATCCTGATTTAAAATCTTTTTGAGGCTCATTGAAATTATAAGTTATAGGCACTTGAAACATTCTAATCTTAGGATTTTCATAAGCCTCTACTTCTTCCTTATAAAGTTCCATTACCCTACTTATAGGAAGTTCCATATTAGACTGCCCACCACAAAGCCATAAGTCTCCGATTAATATATCATGTATTACGACTCTTTTTTTATTGCCTACTGTCACTATCATTTCATAAGGTCCACCTGCTTCCATAGCCGGCATAACGACCTTCCAATTTCCCTCTTTGTCTCCTACTGCTGTATAAGTACGCCCAGCAAAATACACATCGATAAATATACCAGGCGTTTCTTGGCCCCATATTTTAATTTCTTGATTCCTCTGTAATATCATGCCATCAGATATTATTCTGGGTAATTTTAACCCATGATTTAATCCCTGCTCTCGTTCCATTCCTTACACCACCTTACTACTACACACTCATCCACCTCTATCCTAGGAACTCACTCCTATAAATTTATTACCATATGCGATAATTACCACTTAATGCTAAGAATGCAAATATATAAAGGCAGTTATCATAGTAACGGCGTTCTCCTTTTCTAAGTGGTGTTTCCCAGAATTTCTTAACCCAGTACTCACCACATACATCTCTAGAGGCTAATGTCCCCATTGCATTAGTTGCAACAATGGCTATTGGATGCAGTGCATTTTCCTCTAATTCTTCACCATCTATTGTGTAAACTTTATAAGGCATCCCCTCTTTTGCCTTAAAGAAACTTTGTACTTTACTTGCACATTCTTTATGCCATTCAAATGGCCCTGCCCATTCATTATCAAGCCCAATATTAGCTACAACGCGATATGCATCGCTATAATAATTGCCATGCCCTTCTTGATGTCTTGGTGAGCCATCATATTCTGTATATTCTGCTGCTAGTCCAGTTTCACTATTACAAGCTTGCTTTAAAAATGCTCTACTTGCCTTAGCTGCCTCTGCCCAAAACTGTCTATCTTCTTCATCTGCCCACATTGCAAAGAGTTCATAAAAGTGTGGTAAATGATAAGATGGGTCTGTAAATGGTAACCCTGGCACAAACTTAATAAGTTTATTTTCTGGATGCCACATAGGTTGCCCTACGCCATCTTCCCCTTTATGTATGCAATCATGTAAGAGTGCCCTTGCTTCTTTTGCATAAGCAAATATGCCTTCACCCTCACCCCATCTATGAGAAGCAAAGAATAATGCCATTGCAAAATACTCTTCTCCATCTGGAGCTGGTCCATCAGAAATCTTTTCTCCTGTAGGTAAAACTGACCATGCAAAGTACCCTTTATTCCAACCATCTTCAAGCCACATGTAAGTTTTAGCCCATTTCCATAAACGATCAAATTCTTCTTTCATATTGTTTTGTACACACATCATCATGGCATAAGACATACCTTCTGTACGTACATCATTATTTCCTGTATCTACGACATATCCCATATCTTCGCCAAATTCATGATAAATGCGTTCTTCTTCTGGTCCATAGAAGAATGTTTCATAAATAGCATCTAATTTATCCGCTATTTCTTTCTCATCATAACCATACATTTTAAAGTAGTTTGTATACTCTCTCTCTTGTACTGCTTTCATATTGGCCTCCTCTTATTAAGTATTGTCCCTATCTTCCACTATACTCAAACCAATTAAAATCTGCATAATTTTGTGAAGCCTTACCATTACTACTTGCATACATTCCAACACAATTTCCTACAAAGCCTCCGGCTTTATTGGTACTTAATATCGTTGCATCTATATTTCCTGCTAATCTATTCACTTCAGATGGTCTAACGCCATAGTAGAAGTCTAAATGTTGCCCTGTAGCAATTACCTTCATATATACCTTATTACCTTGGAAAGGTACTTCATTGATAATCTCATCTTCACCTTTTTCACACTTTGTAAGTCTTATATATGTTTTTTGCCCATCCATTATATATTCAAATCTAAAGTGATAGGCATCATTTTGCAGCAGCACAATTCCTGCTACTTCACTTTCATTTTGTGGCATAAATTCCATCATCGTATTTATATTAAAATCTTTATGTTGCTGCCTACGTACTACAAGACTTGGTGTCGCAAATTCTTTGATTGTTTCAGCTCTAAGCTGTAATCTTAAATAGCCTTCCCTAGCTTTTAAACTACAAAAGCTTTCTTTAGGCCCTCTTAAAGCCATCCATTTATGATCTAATGAATCTCCCATGAAATGTTCACAACTATCTTCTGGAAGCACTTTAAACTCTGGTAAGTTAGGCGCAATACCTATTTCTTCTACAAGACCTTTGCCTTCATTTACAATAGGCCATCCATCTTCCCATGTTACTGGTACTAAGAAAGTTTCACGTCCCATATTGTAATAACCTTCATAAGGTCTAGATGCCAATAAAACCATCCACCAATCACCATTTTGTGTTTGAACTAAATCACCATGTCCTACATTTTGAATATCATTGTGATTTCCTAAATGTCTATGGGTCAAAATAGGATTGCATCTAAAAGATTCATAAGGTCCTAATAAATTTTCGCTACGTGCAATAGTAATTGCATGTTCATGACATGTGCCACCTTCCGAAATCATGACATAATAATAGCCATCTTTTTTATAAAGGTGAGGTCCTTCAGCCCAGATTGTTTCTCTGCAAGAACCTTCCCATACCACATGTTCTTCACCGACTAATTTACCTTGTTCTAAATCTAACTCCCTTACATAGATTACATTATCTCCCCAATATCTTGAGATGCTCTTGTCTTTTTCTTTAGTACCTATGTAATAAGCTTTACCATCATCATCGAAGAATAAGCTTGGATCAATGCCTGCTGCTTCCTCTAATACGATTGGATCAGACCAAGGACCTGCTGGATTAGTAGCCGTCACATAGAAATTCCCACCACAACCTATATTAGTTGTAATCATATAGAAGATACCTTTGTGATATCTAATAGTTGGTGCGAATATACCACCTGAATGATGTGTACCTTCTAATGGCAATTGACTTTCTCTATCTAAAACATGACCAATTTGTTCCCAGTTCACTAAATCTCTGCTGTGCCAAATAGGCACACCAGGGAAATAGGCAAATGTAGAATTCACTAAATAATAATCTTCCCCTACTCTACATATAGAAGGATCTGGATAAAATCCAGGTAAAATGGGATTTTTAAATGTTTTCATATAGCTCTCCTTATTTATGGTCTATTTAAAACTCTACTTCAGCAACCATATGTGTTTTTCCTGTAAGCTTTTGACTTCTCTTATCTGGTGCAGATGTACCTATAAATAATTTAAATTTATGACTATCTACAATACGTTCACCTTCTTCATTAACTACTGTAAATGCTTTTTCACCTACATTTAAAGTAACTTCTTTGCTTTCACCAGCTTTTAGATAAACTGATTTAAAGCTACATAAGCTAAAGTTAGGTACGGCATATTGAGATTCCATATCTTTGATATAGATTTGAACTACATCATAGCTATCAAACTTAGATTTATTTTCAAGCTGCACTTTTATGCGATATTTTGTTTGACCTGCTGAAAGATTTGTTACTTCTTCATCCTTAGGTGCATCTAATACTTTAACTGATTTCACTTTGATATCTGCGTAACTTAAACCATATCCAAATGGATATAATGCTTCATTTGGCATATAACGATATGTACGATCTTTCATTGAGTAATCTTCGAAAGCAGGTAACTCTTCTGTTGTTTTATAGAATGTTACTGGTAATTTACCACTTGGAGAATATTCACCAAATAATAATTGTGCTAACGCTTTACCACCTTCAGCTCCTGGATACCATGTTTGGAAGATAGCACTGCAATGTTCATCTGCATAGTTAATTGCCATAGCACTACCTGTACTTAATACTAAGATCACTGGTTTACCTACTGCTACAACTTTCTCTAAAAGTTGTTGTTGTTTACCGATTAAATTTAAGCTTAATTTGTCTCCACCAGCGAAGGCATTTCCTGTATCCCCTTGTTCTCCTTCAATTGTAGAGTCTAAACCTAAGCATAATACAACTACATCACTTTGCTCTGCTACTATTAAAGCTTCTGCTTCTCTATCATCTTCCCAAGCTAAGTTAGACATACCATTTGCAAATAAGTGACAGCCTTCAGAATAATAAACTCTTACATCATCACCTACATAATCTTGAATACCTTCTACAAATGTTGTATATCTAGAAGCTGTACCGTTGTAGTTTCCTTCTAATACTGTACGGCTATTAGCTGTTGGTCCAATGACCCCAATGCTTGTAAGCTTGTCTTTATTAAGTGGTAAGATACCATCATTTTTAAGCATAACCATACTTCTTCTAGAAGCTTCTAAAGCGACTTCACGGTGTGCTTTACAATCATTTACTTCATAAGGAATTTCATTGTATTTGCAGTTTTCATCAAATAAACCAAGTTCCATACGAATTCTCATTAATTTTTCTGCTGCTTCTGTGATTGTTTCTTCTTTTACTAAGCCTTGTTGATGTGCTTCTAACATATGTAAATAAGTATTACCACAGTTTAATTCACAACCATTATTAATTGCTAAAGCTGCTGACTCTGCTGCAGTATGGGTTACCATATGTTCTGTATGGAAGTCACGAATTGCCCAACAGTCAGATACAATATAACCATCAAAGCCCCAATCTTTCTTTAAAATGTCTACTAATAAAGTTTTACTACCACAAGCAGGCTCACCATTTACGCGGTTATATGCTCCCATAACGCCTACTACATTTGCTTCTTTTACGGCAACTTCAAAAGCTGGTAAATAAGTTTCATATAAATCTTTCTTAGAAACAATTGCATCGAAATGATGTCTGTCTTCTTCTGGTCCTGAATGTACTGCAAAGTGTTTTGCACATGCAGCTGCTTTTAAATAATCTTCATTTTCGTCGCCTTGTAAACCTTTAATGAAGGCCACACCTAAACGCGATGTTAAGTATGGATCTTCACCATAAGTTTCATGACCTCTACCCCATCTTGGGTCTCTGAAGATATTGATATTAGGTGCCCAAAATGTCATACCTTTATAAATATCTCTATCGTCCTTTTTAGAAAATTGATTGTATTTTGCACGTCCTTCTATTGCAATAATATCTGCTATTTCACCTAACTTTTCTTCATCAAACATAGCTGCAAGTCCTATAGCCTGTGGAAATACAGTTGCTACTCCCGCTCTTGCGATGCCATGTAATGCTTCATTCCACCAATTATATGTAGGAATCCCTAATCTTTTAATAGCTGGTGCATCATATCTTAATTGTGATGCTTTCTCTAATAAGTCCATTTGACTTACAAGTTCTTTGGCTTCATTTTTAAAATCTTTCACTATCTTGCTCCTCTCATATTTCTCTTTTCCTGTTGCAGTTATCATTATGCTTTAAATATTTTTAAGGTTTACGCTTATTCTTTAACACCACCGATAGTCATACCTGTTACAAAGTATTTTTGTAAGAATGGATATAAACATACGATTGGGGCAGCTGTAATAACTGTCGTTGCTGCGCGCATTGTAAGTGGTGAAATAGTATTACTTGTAGCTGCAGCCTTCATTGATTCAACAGATCCACCTTGGTTCATAACAGAAGCAAGAAGTTTCATAAGTTCATATTGAAGAGTTGTTAAGTTAGTTGCTGTACGGTTATAGAGCATTGCATCAAACCATGAGTTCCATTGCGCTACGGCAATGAATAAAGCAACTGTTGCAAGTACTGGCTTACATAAAGGTAATATAATCTTCATAAAGATTGTAAAGTGCCCTGCGCCATCTACTTGTGCTGATTCTACTAAACTATCTGATAATCCGTTCATGAATGTTCTAATAACAATCATATTAAATGCACTTACCATACCTGGTAAAATATATACCCAGAAGTTATTTGTAAGACCAATATTTTTAAATAAAACGAAAGTAGGGATTAAACCACCATTTACATACATTGTTAATACATAAATAAATGAAACTTGTTTTTTGAATAAGAATTCTTTTCGACTTAAAATATAAGCTAATAAAGAAGTTACGAAAAGTTGAGTAACTGTGGCAATAACTGTTCTTAAAACAGAAATTTTAGTTGCTGTTAAAAGAAGATCTTTAGCAAATACCATTTGATAGTTTTTAAGAGAGAACTTTCTAGGCCAGAAGTAAATACCACCTCTTAAAGCATCTGTTCCTTCATTAAATGAATAAGCTACTGTATTGATGATTGGATATAAAATTGCGATTGTGAATAAACTTAAGATGATTGTATTGATAACTGTAAAAACAATATCTTCTGTTTTTTTGCCTTTTAATGTTTTCATGTATCCTACCCCCTTAGAATAATCTTTCTTCGCCCATAGCTTTTGCAATCTTATTGGCAATGAAGATTAATATTACACTAATAACACTCTTGAAAATACCTGCTGCTGTTGCAAGTGAGTAGTCAGCTAAACTGATACCATATTTAAGTACATAAATATCGATTGTTTGAGATACGTTTTGTACTAATCCATTTGTTAATAAGTAT
>OOCW01001981.1_pt1 | contig 12576 bp, 10 predicted proteins | sample 1671201 | NCBI WGS metagenome assembly OOCW01 (sample SAMN06348132, study PRJEB24527) | human gut metagenome | biome: human gut; feature: ankylosing spondylitis patient; material: feces | host: Homo sapiens | place: China | collected 2015-10
CACCCCATTTCCTAAACAGTATACCATACTGTCTAACAAATGGGGTGCAGTTCAGTGTTCCAGCGGGACATTGAGCGGGAGTTTTCCATTACCCGCTCCACTGTGACCAACATCCTGCAGCTGATGGAGCGCAAGGGCTACATCCAGCGCCAGAGCGTGCCGCAGGATGCCCGGCTGAAACAGCTGGTGCTGACGGAAGAGGGCGTCCGCTTCCATGAAAACACCATCCTCTCCTTCCACCAGACGGACGACTATGTGGCCAATCTGCTGACGGAAGAGGAAAACGCCGAGCTGCTGCGGCTGCTGAACAAGCTGCGTGACGCGCTGAAGTAAACCCTCTCAGCTTCGCTGCGCTCAGCAGCTCCCCCGAGGGGGGAGCTTTTTGGGCGATATTTTTGGATTTTCTTTTCCGGTGAAAAGCTGCTTTCCCGGAGCAGACAAAAGCTCTCCCTTTCGGGAGAGCTGGCACGGCGCAAGCCATGACGGAGAGGGTTCGACTCTTGTCAAAACGCCGAAAAGATGCTTGTGAAAATGTTAATTATGAACAATTTCCGAAAGTTTTGCAAACATCTTGACATTAAATCTGTTTTGTATAGAATTGTTTTGTACCAAACAAATAAAATTAACAGGAGGTAACTCAGATGATCAAAAAGCTCGTGTCACATCTGGGCGAGTACAAACGCGCCGCAGTCCTGACACCGCTCTTTGCAGCCCTGGAAGCCGTGATGGATGTGCTGCTGCCCACCATCATGGCCTTTATCATTGACCTGGGCATTGAAAAGGGCGATATGCACGCCATCGTCAAGTATGGTCTGCTCACCTTTCTTGTGGCAGCCATTGCGCTGCTGCTGGGCGTTCTGGCCGGTAAATATGCCGCCGAGGCATCCACCGGCTTTGCCGGCAATCTGCGCGATGCCATGTATGAGAACATCCAGCACTATTCCTTCTCCAACATCGACAAGTTCTCCACGGCGGGCCTTGTCACCCGTATGACCACCGACGTGACCAACGTGCAGAATGCGTTCCAGATGATCGAGCGCATATGCGTGCGTGCCCCGGTGCATCTGGTGTTTGCACTGTTCATGGCTGTGGTCATCGGCGGACCGTTGTCGCTGGTGTTCGTGGTGGCGGTAGTCTTTCTGGTGGCGGTGCTGGCCAGCATCATGATCCCCACCTTCCACATCTTTGACCGCGTGTTCAAGAACTACGACAACCTCAACGCCTCGGTGCAGGAGAATGTGTCCGCCATCCGCGTGGTCAAGAGCTTTGTGCGCGAGGGCTTTGAGAACGAGAAGTACACCAAAGCCTGCGAGAGCCTGTACAACCAGTTCGTCAAGGCCGAGAGCCGCCTGAGCTTCAACAACCCTGCCATGCTCACCGCCGTTTACGGCTGCAACATCGCCCTGAGCTGGCTGGGTGCCAAATATGTGCTGCATGGTGCCATCACCACCGGTCAGCTCAACGCCCTGTTCGGGTACATCATGAACATCCTCATGGCCCTGATGATGCTGAGCATGGTCTTTGTGATGATCGCCATGTCGGCCGCTTCCGCCAAGCGTATCGTGGAAGTGCTGGACGAGACCACCGACCTGCCCCCGGCCAAGCAGCCGGTGCAGCAGGTGAAGGACGGCAGCATCGAGTTCGACCATGTTTCCTTTCAATATAAGCATGGTTCGGGCCGTCCGGTGCTGAACGATATCACCTTTTCCATCAAGCCCGGCGAGACGCTGGGCATCATCGGCGGCACCGGCAGTGCAAAGTCCAGCCTGGTGCAGCTGATCCCCCGCCTGTACGATGCCGAAAGCGGCACCGTGAAGGTGGGCGGCGTGGATGTGCGGGATTACAACCTGGACGTCCTGCGCCGCGAAGTGTCCATGGTGCTGCAGAAGAACGTGCTGTTCAGCGGCACCATCCTCGACAACCTGCGCTGGGGCGACGCGAACGCCAGCGAGGAAGAGTGCATCCGCATGGCAAAGCTGGCCTGTGCGGATGAGTTCATCGAGCGCTTCCCGGATAAGTACAATACCTGGATCGAGCAGGGCGGCTCCAACGTGTCCGGCGGCCAGAAGCAGCGCCTGACCATCGCCCGCGCTCTGCTGCGCAAGCCCAAGGTGCTGATCCTGGACGACTCCACCAGCGCGGTGGACACCGCCACCGACGCCAAGATCCGCAAGGCCTTCCGGGAAGAGATCCCCGGCACCACCAAGATCATCATTGCACAGCGCATCTCCTCGGTGCAGGATGCTGACCGCATCCTGGTGCTGGACAACGGCCAGATCAACGGCCTGGGCACCCACGAGGAGCTGCTCAGGACCAACGCCATTTATCAGGAAGTTTACAACAGCCAGACCCAGGGCGGCGGCGACTTCGACAAGCAGGGAGGTGCGCAGTAATGGCCGTAAAAGAAGTACATGGCCCCGGCCCGCGGGGCGCACGGGGCCCGCGCCCCAAGGTGGAAAACCCGGGCAAGCTGCTCCGGCGCATCATGGATGAAGTGTTCCGCAACTACCTGCCCCACTGCATCCTTGTGCTTATCTGCATCGTGGTCAGTGCGCTGGCCAATGTGCAGGCCAGCCTGTTTTTGCAGACTTTGATGGACGATTACATCGTGCCCATGACCCACCAGCAGGACCCCAGCTTTGCACCGCTGGCCGGCGCACTGATGCGGGTGGGCTGCATCTACCTTGTGGGGATTCTGGCCGCATGGCTCAATGCCCGCGTTATGGTCAACGTAACGCAGGGCACGCTGCGCAACCTGCGCACCAAGCTGTTCACCCACATGGAAAGCCTGCCCATCTCCTATTTTGACACCCATCCCCACGGCGATATCATGTCCGTGTACACCAACGATGTAGATACCCTGCGCCAGATGATCAGCCAGAGCATCCCGCAGCTGGTGTCCAGCGTCATCACCATCGCGTCGGTGTTCTTCAGCATGTGTATGCTCAGCTGGCAGCTGACCATCGTTACCATGCTCATGGTGGCGCTGATGCTGTTCTGCTCCAAAAAGATCGCGGCAAGCTCCGGTAAGTACTTCGTGCAGCAGCAGCGGGATCTGGGCAAGGTGAACGGCTACATCGAAGAGATGATGGAGGGCCAGAAGGTGGTCAAGGTGTTCACCCACGAGCAGCAGACCCTTGACGGCTTCCGCCAGCTGAACGACCAGCTGAAGGAGAGCTCCAAGCAGGCCAACAGCTTTTCCAACATCATGATGCCGGTCAACGCCCAGCTGGGCAACATCAGCTACGCCGTGTGCGCCCTGGTGGGTGCCGCCATGGCCGTTGGTGGCGTTGGCGGCATGACCCTTGGCACGGTGGTGGCCTTCCTCAGTCTGAACAAGGGCTTCAATATGCCCATCAGTCAGGTGTCCATGCAGGCCAACAGCGTCATCATGGCGCTGGCCGGTGCAGAGCGCATCTTTAAGATGATGGACGAGCCCAGCGAGACCGATGAGGGCTATGTAACGCTGGTAAACGCCAAGTACGACCGCGAGGACAACCTCGTGGAGACCGAGGAGCGCACCGGCATCTGGGCCTGGAAGCACCCCCACCACGACGGCACCACCACCTACCACAAGCTGGAAGGCGACATCACCTTCACGGATGTGGATTTCGGATATGTGCCGGAAAAGACGGTGCTGCACGACATCAACCTGTATGGCCGTCCGGGCCAGAAGATCGCCTTTGTCGGCTCCACCGGTGCCGGCAAGACCACCATCACCAACCTGATCAACCGCTTCTACGATATTCAGGATGGCAAGATCCGCTACGACGGCATCAACATCCACAAGATCAAAAAGTCCGATCTGCGCCGTTCGCTGGGCATCGTGCTGCAGGACACCCACCTGTTTACCGGTACGGTCATGGAGAACATCCGCTATGGGCGTCTGGATGCCAGCGATGAAGAGTGCATGGCCGCCGCCAAGCTGGCCAACGCGGACGGCTTCATCCAGCGTCTGCCGGATGGCTACAGCACCATGCTGACCGGCGACGGTGCGAACCTGTCGCAGGGCCAGCGCCAGCTGCTGGCCATCGCCCGCGCCGCCGTGGCCGACCCGCCGGTGCTGATCCTCGATGAGGCAACTTCCTCCATCGACACCCGTACCGAGGCACTGGTGCAGCGCGGCATGGACGGCCTGATGTACGGCCGCACCAGCTTCGTCATCGCCCACCGCCTGTCCACCGTCCGCAATGCAGACTGCATCGTGGTGCTGGAGCAGGGCCGCATCATCGAGCGCGGCAGTCACGACGAGCTGATCGCCAAGAAGGGCAAGTATTACCAGCTCTACACCGGCAACCTCGCCGAAAACTGATCAAGACATCTCTCCTCAATAACACAGCGCCCCCGCCGGGATCTTTCCCGGCGGGGGCGCTGTGCTTTATATCATAAATGTTTTTAGTGGATCAGGTTCACAAATACGGGGCAGAGCACCGCGGTGAGCACACCGGCCACTGCAATGGACAGGCCGCTCATGGCACCTTCCACCTCACCCATCTGCAGGGCCTTGCTGGTACCCACGGCATGGGCCGAGGTGCCGATGCCAACACCCTTGGCGATGGGGTCGGTGATGTGGAACACCTTGCACACCGTTTCGGCCAGCAGGCTGCCCGCAATGCCGGTGAGGATGACGATGGCACCGGTCAGGGCGGCAATGCCGCCCAGCTCAGCGGCCACGTCCATGCTGATGGCGGTGGTCACCGACTTGGGCAGCAGGGTGGCGTACTGCTCTTGGGTCAGGTCCAGCGCCAGGGCAAGAGCAAGGGCACTGCCCAGGCTGACCAGTGTGCCAACCGAGATGCCGGCGATGATGGCGGCGGCGTTCTCCCGGAGCAGGTCCCACTTTTCATACAGCGGGATGGCCAGAGCCACGGTGGCCGGCAGCAGCAGGTAGTTCACCGGGGCGGCGCTGGCCTTGTAGTCGGCGTAGGGGATCTTGCACACCGACAGGAAGATGATGACAAAGATGCTGCCCAGCAGCAGGGGATTGAAGATGGCTTTGCCGGTGATCCGGTTGATCAGGGCACCCAGTGCAAAGGCTGCCAGCGTGAGCAGCACGCCCCACGCCGCCGACCCGGACAGGAAATCATTCAGCATGGTCTGCCTCCTTCTTTTTGCGGCCGGTCATGGCCTGGGTGGTGCGGCCTGCGGAGACCATGACCAGCACGGTCACCGGGATGATGGCAATGAGGATGGGCAGCAGCATGTTGCCCATCTCGGCCCACAGCTCCATCACGCCGGCTGCGGCAGGCACGAACAGCAGCGGGAAGATGCCGGTGAGGTAGATGCCCACCTCTTTCACGTCATCCAGCTTCACAAAGCCGAAGTTCAGGGCAGCCAGCAGCAGCACCAGCCCGTAGACACTGGCAGGCACCGGCAGCGGCAGCACGGCGTGCAGCACCTCGCCCAGAAAACAGAAGGCCAGAATGCGTGCGAACTGAAAAATGTATTTCGTAACGGATCGCTCCTTTCACAGTTGCAGAGAAAATGCGGGATACAAGTGGTAGTATACCGCACCGTCGGACGTCCATCAACCGTGATACTTGCCAAGAATTCCCACACATTTCGCGAGGAACTGTGCAAAAAAGGCGCACCGCAATGTGCGGTGCGCCGTAAGAAGCCGGAGCAGGAACGAGTCAGATCACATAGTCGTTGCCAGCCTGATCGGGCAGGGCAAGATCGGCAAGGGTGATGTGGCTGAAATAGTTGGAGATGAGGTCGTTCAGGCCCTTCCACATCTCATAGGTGCGGCAGTTGGCCAGGCGGTCGCAGGGGGATGCACCCGGCGTCAGGCAGGTGACGGGGGCCAGGCTGCCCTCGGTGAGCATGAGGATCTCCTCCACGGTGTACTGGTCGGGGCTGCGGGTCAGGCGGTAACCGCCGCCTTTGCCGCGCAGACCCTCCAGAAAGCCGTTCTGCACCAGCACCTTGAGGATGTTCTCCAAATATTTTTCCGAAATCTCCTGCCGTGCGGCGACTTCCTTGAGGGGAACGTATTTTTCCGCCTGATGTTCGGCGAGGTCGATCATCACGCGCAGCGCATAGCGCCCTTTGGTGGAAACGATCATATTCGTGTACTTCCTTTGATGTCCATAGAATGTTAAACCTATTATACAACAGGGTAAATAATAGTTCAATCCCACTTTTTTGCAAAAAAGCATTGACAAGCAGGGCAAAGGGGACTATAATACCATCAAACCCACAAACAATGTTGGTTTAAAGGTTTGTAGTTCCGGGCCGCACCTCGGGTGCCGGGGCCCGTTCGAGAAGTTGTATCTGTATCAGGAGGGAATTTATTATGAGCAAGATCTATACTGCCGCTGACCAGCTGATCGGCCACACCCCGCTGCTGGAGCTCACCCACATTGAAAAGGAGCAGCAGCTGTCTGCTCACATTCTGGCCAAGCTGGAGTACTTCAACCCGGCCGGTTCCGTGAAGGACCGCATTGCCAAGAAGATGATCGACGACGCCGAGGCCAAGGGTCTGCTGAAGGAAGGCTCCGTGATCATCGAGCCCACCTCCGGCAATACCGGCATCGGCCTGGCTGCCGTGGCAGCTGCCAAGGGCTACCGCATCATTATCGTCATGCCCGAGACCATGAGCGTGGAGCGCCGCCAGCTGATGAAGGCTTACGGTGCCGAGCTGGTGCTCAGCGAGGGTGCCAAGGGCATGAAGGGCGCCATTGCCAAGGCCGATGAGCTGGCAAAGGAGATCCCGAATTCCTTCATCCCTGGCCAGTTTGTGAACCCGGCCAACCCCCAGGCACACATCGAGACCACCGGCCCTGAGATCTGGGACGATACCGACGGTAAGGTGGACATCTTTGTGGCAGGCGTTGGCACCGGCGGCACCGTGACCGGCGTGGGCAAGTACCTGAAGAGTAAGAACCCTGACGTGAAGGTCGTGGCCGTGGAGCCTGCCTCCTCCCCGGTGCTGAGCAAGGGCACTGCCGGTGCGCACAAGATCCAGGGCATCGGCGCAGGCTTTGTGCCGGACGTGCTGGACACCAAGGTGTATGACGAGGTCATCGCGGTGGAGAACGATGACGCCTTTGCCACCGGACGTCTGATCGGCCACAAGGAAGGCGTTCTGGTGGGCATCTCCTCCGGTGCCGCCGTATATGCTGCGCTGCAGCTGGCAAAGCGCCCGGAGAATGCCGGTAAGAACATCGTGGTCCTGCTGCCCGATACCGGCGACCGTTATCTTTCCACTCCGCTGTTTGCAGAGTGATGCTCCGGGACCGTCCCGGTCCTGCGCGGACGAGATGAAAGGGACGACTGCAAAACAGTCCCGATAAAAAAGAGATAGGCTTCCCCGGAAGGGGCCGCCTATCTCTTTTTTTGTTGTAAGCTGAGGCCGCGTTGGTTTCAACGGCCCCGGACTGCGTTATAAGCCGGAGACATTATGCCAGCAGCGACATGATGTTTGCGGTGATCAGGCCGCCTGCCGTGCCGATAACGTAACCCATCAGAGCCATCAGAACGCCAACGGGCACCAGAGCGCCGCTGTAGGCACCAGCCAGAATGGGAGCGGATGCGGAACCGCCGATGTTTGCCAGAGATGCCACGCCGCAGGTGAACATATCCAGATGGAAGATCTTTGCCAGCAGCACCAGAACGATGCCGTGGATGGCAAGGATCATAAAGCCTGCCAGGATCCATGCGGGTGCATCGGTCAGCTCCAGGAAGCTTGCGCGGGAGGCAAGCAGAGCCACCACAGAGTACAGCAGCAGGTTGGACAGCTCGGTGCTGCCTGCCATGCGGCCCACGGGGGTGACAGCGCCGATCAGGCCGGACAGCGTGATGAGCAGGACGGTCCAGGTGGCCTTGTCCAGGAAGGGCATTGCGCTGTTCAGGGTTGCGCCGATGTCCTGACCGAAGGCGGAGATCACCAGAGCCAGACCCAGCAGGAAGATCAGGTTGACAAAGCTGGCCTTGTCCTCGTTGGCCTTTGCGTCCTCTTCCAGACGGCGGGACACTTCGTCCAGCGTGGTGGTGTCGGCCTTGACCCACTTGTTGAACTTGGGAGCCAGATTGATGGCCCACAGCAGGAACATGACCCAGATGGAGTAGTCGATGGAGTCCACCACCAGTGCGTAGGCCATGTCAGCTTCGCCGATGTCCAGCGCAGCCTGCACGGCGATCATGTTGCCGGAGCCGCCCATCCAGCTGCCGCACAGAGCGCCCAGTGCCTTCCATGCTTCGGAGCCAAGGGGCCCCTTCATGATGGCGAAGGTGGCAATGAAGGCCACCGAGATGGAGACGGAAGCGGCAAAGAAGCCGCCCAGCATCTTGGGACCCAGCTTGATGATCTTGCGGATGTCGCAGCGCAGCAGCATCAGGAAGATCATTGCATACAGCAGGTTGTTTTTCAGCACGGAGTAGGCAGGCTTGGTGGCCTCCATGTCCCATGCACCCAGCGTGCAGAGAATCATGGTAATGAGGTACAGCAGAACGATAGGTGGTGCATAGTCGAAGAATTTCGACTTCGTGTAGCGTTGCAGCCACACCAGCAGTGCGGCAATGAACACCAGCACGGCGATGTAGGTGAAACCGTTTGTGATCATGAACCCAATCCCCTTTCTTTTTGTGCAATTTTTTGCGGACAATTGTCTTTACAATATCGACAATTTCGTATACAATACTACCATAGATTTCATAATCTGGCAATATTTTTTTATCGAAAGGGGTAGGTTTTTGCATGAAAATCACGGAAGTACGTCTCGGTCTGATCTCCGTGCCGCTGCGCGTGCCTTTTAAGACGGCTCTGCGCTCGGTCAGCAGCGTGGAGGATGTGATCGTAGAGATCCACACCGACACCGGCGCTGTGGGTTATGGTGAGGCACCTCCCACCGGTGTGATCACCGGCGACACCACCGGTGCCATCATCGGTGCCATCCGCGACCATATCGCAAAGACCATCATCGGCCGCGATGTGGACGACTTTGAAGACCTGATGATCGCACTGAATGCCTGCATCCAGAAGAACACCAGCGCCAAGGCTGCTGTGGATATGGCCCTGTGGGATCTGTACGGCCAGCTGTACAAAATCCCTGTGTACAAGCTGATGGGCGGCGCAAAGAAGTCCATCGTCACCGACATCACCATCAGCGTCAACGACCCCGAAGAGATGGTGCGCGATGCCCTGAACGCCATCGACCGCGGCTACGACTGCCTGAAGGTCAAGGTGGGCAAGGAGCCGGAAAAGGATATTGCACGCCTGAGCGCCATCCGCGGTGCTGTGCCCAAGGAGACCTGCATCCGCATCGACGCAAATCAGGGCTGGACCCCCAAGGAAGCCGTGCGCATCCTGAACGGAATGCAGGAGAAGGGCCTTGATATCGAATTCGTGGAGCAGCCGGTCAAGGCCCACGATTTTGACGGCCTGAAGTACGTCACCGAGCGCTCCTATGTGCCGGTGCTGGCAGACGAGAGCGTGTTCTCCCCGCAGGACGCACTGACCATTATGCAGATGGGAGCCGCAGACCTTGTGAACATCAAACTGATGAAGTGCGGCGGCCTGTACAACGCCCTCAAGATCGCATCTGCCGCCGAGGTGTACGGTGTGGAGTGCATGATCGGCTGCATGCTGGAAGCCAAGATCAGCGTGAATGCCGCCGTGCATCTGGCCTGCGCAAAGCAGATCATCACCCGCGTGGATCTGGACGGCCCCGTGCTGTGCAGCGAGGACCCCATCCTCGGCGGTGCCGTGTTCAACGAAAAGGAGATCACGGTTTCCAACGAGCCGGGCCTCGGCATCAAGGGCATCGAGCCGGGCAAGATCAAGTATTTGGACTGACCCTCTCAGCTTCACTTCGTTCAGCAGCTCCCCCGAAAGGGGGAGCTTTTTGCATCTTTACAGTCAGCACAAAGAAAGCTCCCCCTTTCGGGGGAGCTGGCACAGCGCAAGCTGTGACTGAGAGGGTTTTATGCTTTGTAAGCCAGAATAGCCTTCAGGTACTCCCACACGCGGGCCACCGATGCAATATCGGCGCGCTCATTGGGGGTGTGGACATGCAGCAGGTTCGGGCCAAAGGAGATGCAGTCCAGCCCGTCGATCTTGCCCGAGAGGATACCGCATTCCAGACCTGCATGAATGGCAACGATCTGGGGCTTTGCACCGTATTGTGCCTCGTACATAGCAACGCAGCGGTCGCGCAGGGCACTTTCGCGGGCGTAGGTCCAAGCGGGATAGTCGCCGTGGAACCGCACGGTGCCGCCCAGCAGCTCGGTCAGGGTCTGCAGCTTGCAGCTCAGCAGCTCCTTCGCCGAGGGCACCGAGCTGCGCAGGGAGAAGCGCAGGATGGCTTCGCTGTCGTCCAGTTCGGCAACGCCGAGGTTCAGCGAGGTCTCCACAAGGCCCGGCACATCCATGCTCATGGCCTGCACGCCCCATGGCATCAGGAGCAGGGCCTTGCGCAGCCGCTGGACAGAAGCACCGTCCAGTGCCTGATACCCGCCGCAGCCCTGTTCGGTGAGCTGCAGACAGATCTCCGGGTCGGCCGTGCCGTATTCGGCCTTCATCTGAGCGGCAAACTGGGCAGAGGCCGCACGGACGCCCTCCGTGATGCCGGTGGGCAGCACCAGTGTGACGCTGCTTTCCTTGGGGATGACGTTCTCCTTTGCACCGCCGGAAAGGGCCAGCACCGTGTAGTCCACGCCGTTTTCGGTCAGCAGGGTCAGCCAGCGGCCCAGCAGGGCGATGGCGTTGGCGCGGCCTTTGTGGATCTCGGTGCCGGAGTGCCCGCCCACAAGGCCGGTCACGTCTGCCTTTACGGCGGTGCCGGTCACAGCTGCACGGGTGACGGGCAGATGGCATTCAACGCGGCGTCCGCCTGCACAGCCTGCGGTCAGCACCCCCTCTTCCTCGGAGTCGATGTTCACCAGCATCCGGCCCTCAAGGTCGGAAAGATCCATGGCAGATGCACCCAGCAGGCCCACCTCCTCGCAGACGGTCAGCACGACCTCCAGCGCAGGGTGGGGGATGTCCTTTGCGTCCAGCACAGCCAGTGCGTAGGCCACGGCAATGCCGTCGTCGCCTCCAAGGGTCGTGCCCTCGGCGCACACATAGCCGCCGTCTACGACCGGGTGGATGGCATCCTTCTCAAGATCCAGCGGGCAGTCGGCGGTCTTGTCGCCCACCATGTCCAGATGGCCCTGCAGGATCAGGGCAGGCTGGTTCTCGTAGCCCGGCGTGGCCGGTGCTTTGATGAGCACATTGCCCATTTCGTCCTGACGGCAGGCAAGGCCGTGCGCCTTTGCAAACTGCACGCAGTAGTCGCTCAGTGCCTTTTCGTGATGAGAGGTGTGCGGGATGCTGCAGATCTCTTCAAAATAATGAAAAACCGATGCCGGTTCCAGTTTGGTTAATACGCCCATAATGACCCACTCCTTATAATATAGTGAAAAAACTTCCTTTTTGTATTCTAGCAGATTCCGGGGCCGGACACAATCACTAAATTCTGAGTCGTAACATGTGCCCTCAAAACCGGGGATGCTCCTGCGGCTTGCGCGGGGTACTCTTTTTTTGCCGCCTCACTTTACTTTCATAAGAAAATGTGCCATAATGGAGCCAGTATTTTTTGGTTCAAAAACTGCGCCCTGTACCGGGAAAGCAGGGCCGGAATCCAACAAGAAGAGGGGTATCCTTTATGAGCAAGACCATCATTCCTGCAAACTACACGCCTGCGCTGAACCTGTACGACACCCAGCGCGCCATCGGCACGGTCAAGCGCCTGTTTGCCGACACTCTGTGCGCCACGCTGAACCTGTACCGCGTGTCCGCTCCGCTGTTTCTGGAAGCGTCCACCGGCCTGAACGACGACCTGAACGGTGTGGAGCGCAAGGTCACCTTTGATATCAAGGACAGCGGCATTGAGGCACAGGTGGTGCAGTCGCTGGCAAAGTGGAAGCGCAAAGCTCTGAAGGACTACGACTTCCATGTGGGCAAGGGCCTGTACTGCGATATGAACGCCATCCGCCGGGATGAAGAGCTGGACAACCTGCACTCCGTCTATGTGGATCAGTGGGACTGGGAAAAGGCGATCCGTCTGGAGGACCGCAACGAAGCATACCTGAAGAGCGTGGTGCGCTCCATCGTGTCTGCCGTCTGCGCCACCGAAATGAACCTGCACGCCATGTTCCCCCAGCTGCAGGAGCTGCCGCTGCACAGCCCCAACGTCACCTTCATCACCACGCAGGAGCTGGAGGACCAGTACCCGGACCTGACCCCGAAGGAGCGTGAGAACGCCTTTGTGAAGGAGCACGGCACCACCTTCCTGATGAAGATCGGCGCTCCGCTGAAGAGCGGTAAGCCCCATGACGGCCGTGCCCCCGACTATGACGACTGGGATCTGAACGGCGATCTGCTGTTCTGGAACGACCCGCTGCAGTGCAGCTATGAGCTGAGCAGCATGGGCATCCGCGTCAGCCCTGAAAGCATGGACAAGCAGCTGACCATGGCTGGCTGCGACGACCGCCGAGCCCTGCCCTTCCACAAGGCCGTACTGAACGGTGAGCTGCCTTACTCCATCGGCGGCGGCATCGGCCAGAGCCGCCTGTGCATGCTGCTGCTGGGCA
>OOCW01001982.1_pt1 | contig 12575 bp, 9 predicted proteins | sample 1671201 | NCBI WGS metagenome assembly OOCW01 (sample SAMN06348132, study PRJEB24527) | human gut metagenome | biome: human gut; feature: ankylosing spondylitis patient; material: feces | host: Homo sapiens | place: China | collected 2015-10
TTGTCTCACTTATTTATTTGAACAAGTGGCAGCAGCTGAATGGGATGAAGAAATTACAGCCTATCCTACAGAGCCAGTAAAAGGCAATTCCTTCACCAATGTGCACCGCATTGATCGCCATTATACATTAGCAGGTACTGAGATTGTAGAAGGGGGCTTTAATGCAATAGATGAAGTACTTCAATATGTAGAGATGAATGAAGATACTTATGGTACACCACAGTTTCCATTTAACTGGCAACATACACCTGCCTCAGGGTCAGAAAGCTTTAAACTCTCTATAGAAAGTAAAAACTTACTATTAGTCTTCAAAGACTCTGGTGATCCAAACTTCGGGAAAGCCCTTATATATGTAGATGGCAAATTAGTAAGAGAAGCAGAGCCGTATATTAATGGCTGGAACCATTGTAATGCCGTTATTTTATATGATGAAAAAGAATGTAAAAGGCATGAAGTGGAAATCAAAATGGCAGAAGGCTATGAAGACAAATACTTTACAATTTTAGGCTTTGGTTACACAAGAGAATAACTTAAATAGTTAATAAAAACCTATAAGCATGCTCAGTTAAAAGACGGCTTATAGGTTTTTATAAGTATTTTATAGGTTTTAAAATTTATAACCATAAAAAATAAAAAAAGATATTGACATATGAAAAGCATTTATATATAATTAAAAAAGTCCGATAAGGAAATAAATGCGGGAATGCTGGAATTGGCAGACAGGCTAGACTAAGGATCTAGTGATTGTATGATCGTGAGGGTTCAAGTCCCTTTTCCCGCACTAATGAAGCCCTGAAGTATTATTTCTAATACTTCAGGGCTTTTTCGTTATGCAAATTTTTAATAATCATAAAAACTAGTGGGAGTGTAATAAGACCAAAAAGGCTATTTTGCAAGAAAGATAAAAAATTATTGCATAAAAATAAGGAAAAAACTATTTGGAATAACTAAAAAATGTAAAAAAGATATTGATGAAATGCTAATCTATAAAACAGGTTATACAGGTGTTTTTAGATAAAAATATGATTGAAAGTTATAAATAGAGTTAAAAGTATGTAAAAAGGCTTATAATAACATAATAATTGCTTAAAAATTATTAGATAATATCAAAAAAGTCATTAATAAATTAAAAAAAGTTCGGAAATATATTTACAGTGAGTAGTAAATTAGTTATGATAAGAAGGAAATAAAAATGCAAGAAAATTTCTTTTAAAAATTATTTGTATATAAAATTCTTAAATATGGACTAGTAATTTACAGGAGATGATCACATGAATAATACTTGGAAAAAAATGAACTTACCAGAAGAGATAGTAGAATTATTAAGTAAACAAAAGTCAGTGGTAGTACCTGAAACAAGAGAAGAATTATTAGATTTATCAATGGGTGAAAAATATCAAAAGACTTTTCAAGTTGCTTATGAAGTAAAGGGAAAAGGTCCCGTAGTAGAAGCTGAAGTTGTAAGATGTAAAAATGGGATTGCAGCAAACTATAAAGAAATGTATATGAGAAGACGAGACCCAAATAGTATGGTCATTGGTGATAATAAACCAACAGATAAACCTAAGTACAAAGAAATTTATGGGCAAGATTTTGCAGAAGTACGTCAAGAAACTTTTGATTGGTTAAATGAACAAGAACTGCTTGTATTACCATTTTTAGCTGGTGGTAGCAGAATGGGATATGAGGCGATTATGATTGGGCCACGTAATGCAGCATTCTTCGCGGCTGCCCTTGCAGATCTTCAAGCTTTTGTACCTGCCAAAGAGGTAAGAGATGGATTTACACCACGTGCAATTGTTTATGTGGCACCACCTTTTAGACATACTCATTTTGATGGAAAACAAGTTGTTGTACATAATAGATTAGATGAAGTACATGAAGTATTTTCATATAATTTATATCCAGGGCCAAGTGCTAAAAAAGGTATTTATGCAGTGCTTTTAGATATTGGTGAGGAAGAAAAATGGGTAACATTACATGCTTCAACAGTTAAAGTAATTACACCATATGAAAATGTTTTAACAATTATGCATGAAGGGGCTAGTGGTGGTGGAAAAAGTGAAATGGCTGAGCAAATTCATAAGGACTCAGAAGGAAACATTTTACTTGCTACAAACCTTGTAACAGGAGATAAATCATATATTGATATTAGCGCAAGCTGTGAACTTAAGCCTGTAACTGATGATATGGCCATGTGTCATCCAAGTCTCCAAAATGACAGTAAAAAATTAGTTGTAACAGATGGTGAAGAAGGATGGTTCTTACGTGTAGACCACATTACAGAATATGGTACAGATCCACACTATGAAAAAATGTGTATTCATCCAAAACTTCCACTTGTATTTTTAAATATGCGTGCCACACCAGATTCAACATGTTTAATTTGGGAACATGTTATTGATGAAGAACGCGGTAAACCTTGTCCGAATCCACGTGTTATTATGCCAAGAGCATTTGTACCAAACATAGTAGATGAAGCAGTAGAAGTAGATATTAGAAGTTTTGGTGTACGTGCCCCAATGTGCACAAAAGAAGAGCCGACATATGGTATCATGGGGATGTTCCATATCTTACCTCCAGCTCTTGCGTGGATTTGGAGACTTGTAGCACCTAGAGGACATGCTAATCCAAGTATTTTAGATAATGATGGTGGTATGAAGAGTGAAGGTGTAGGGTCTTATTGGCCGTTTGCTACTGGTAAAATGGTAGATCAAGCAAACCTTTTATTAGAGCAAATTTTAGCTACACCAAATACAAGATATATTTTAATTCCTAATCAACATATTGGGGCTTATAAAGTTGGCTTTATGTCACAATGGGTTGCTAGAGAATATTTAGCAAGAAGAGGTAGTGTACAATTTAGACCAGAACAATTACAAGAATCTAGATGTCCACTTTTAGGTTATTCATTAGACAACTTAAAAGTAGACGGTATGGATTTACCAAAAGTATTATTAAGAACACATTTACAACCAGAAATCGGTGAAGAAGGTTATGATAAAGGGGCAGCAATATTATCAAACTTCTTTAAAGAAGAATTACGCAAATATTTAACACCAGACTTACATCCATTAGGAAGAGAAATTATTGAATGTTGTTTAAGAGATGGTAGCCTTGAAGAATATGTAGATTTAATTTCTATTAAATATTAAGAGATGATTTAAAATCTATGGCAAGTTTAGAATGTGAAAAAATGTAAAATAAAGTAAATACAGTAAAATACATGTATAAAATTATTTCTAAAAACTCAATTATTAACAAAATGTTCACAAACTAGAATTAAATTGTACAAGAACTGGTGGTAATATATAGAAGAACGGAACAGTGGTCGCAACGGAAGCGACCACGCAAATTGATAATTATTGTTACTTTATTCCCCTAAACTCGAAACTCCCCTAAACACATTATAAAGTAACAATTAATTATTCAAATAGCAAACCCTTACAAAACTCTATTTTTTACACCACATCCCCCAATGTGGTGTATTTTTTTATGCGCAAAATTGTGTGGATGCAGTAAAGGCCAGCCGAGGGGCTGTGTTGAGAACCGCTACACTCTACGGAATTTGTGATGCTCTAAAGCTTAAAATTTAAAGAAACGTGCTGAACTCGCAGCGCGATAAAGCGTGCGCTGTTCAAACAGCAGCACTAAAACCTCTTTAAATTTTAAGCTAAGAGCATCATCAAATTCCTCCGAAGGTAGCTTGTTCTCAGCCTATCACAGTGGCTTTCTTTATTGCGTAACAATTTTGCGATGAGGGCATGGACGTTGAAGGAAGGTTGGGGTGCGTGGTTAGTTTTTTATATAGTATACATATAATGGGCGTATAATGGTTTGAAAAATAAAAAAATGGGTTATATTTATATTGAAGTATAGTGAATTTGAAGTATATTTAAGACAGGAGTGTAGTATGACTTATTTGAGAGAAGAAAGAGGGGGTAGGTAATGTTAACAGATCGAATGGAGAAGTGGTTTGATAAAGTAGGAAAGAAAATTTTAATAGGTATTGGTGTTATTATTGGGATTTATTTGATTTTTAGGCTTAGAATCTTACGACTTATAGCACCGTTTATTGTAGCTTGGATATTTTCTTGTATCTTAAATCCTTTTGTAACTTGGGCGCATAGGCAGTTGAAGTTAAATAGAGGCGTGGGGAGCATTATTAGTATGCTAACCATTTTGAGTGCATTAGTAACGCTTATTTATGCTATTGTGAGGAAGTTGTGGTTGCAGATTATAGGGCTGGCTAGGGATTTACCTTATTATAGTAATAATGTAATAGAAGGTTTTAATGCCTTTGAAGAGAAGCTTTCAGCTATATTTAAAATGGTACCAGCAACGCAGGCACTTAGTAATATTGATACGCTTATTGCGCAATTTTTAAAGAGTTTAAGTAGTGTGATTACCTCTGTGATTCCTAATGTATATGAAGCTGTGGCAGCAGTGCCGGATGTAGTGATTTTTATTATTATTACATTGCTTTCAACATTCTTTATGACTAAAGATCATTATTATATTAAGGGATTTGTGAAGGCACAGCTTTCTGATACGATTATTGATAAAGTTGTAGTGATGCAAGAGGGATTAGTCCAAGCAATAGGTGGTTATGTTAAAACACAATTCATATTAATGAGTATTACTTTTACGATTTGTCTTGTAGGATTATTTATATTGGGACAGCCTTATACATTATTATTAGCACTTGTTATAGCAATAATTGATGCATTACCTGTGTTTGGGAGTGGTACTATATTGCTACCATGGGGTTTTTATAATATTATAGTAGGGAACTACTCATTGGGCTTAGGTTTAATTATAATCTATGGTGTAATTTTTATTGTAAGACAGACAATGGAACCTAGAATATTAGCAAATCAAATTGGGGTATATGCATTAGTTACAATTATGGCTGTTTATATTGGGTATAAGATAATAGGTATATTTGGATTAATTATTGGACCAGCAATTGTAGTCATTATACAAATGCTACAAAATGTAGGTGCTATCCCTAAGTTTAAGCCGGTGAAGAAAATAGACCATAGGGGAGAATAGTTGAGATGAGAAACATACATGTAGATGACATTACAAATGCAGTAAAGAAGTTGTGTATCGAAGCTAATTATTATTTACCAAAGGATGTTTACGATGCACTTGAAGTAGGAAAGCAAAGAGAAGTAAGTCCAGTAGGAAAGAGCATTTTAGAAGATATTTGTGCAAATGCAGATATTGCTAAAAATGAAGGTATTCCTATTTGCCAAGATACTGGAACAGCAGTGATCTTTGTGAAGATAGGGCAAGAAGTACATGTGGAAGGTGGACTCTTAAAGGATGCCATTAATGAAGGTGTTCGCAGAGGATATATCGATGGCTATTTAAGAAAATCTATTGTAGAAAATCCACTTTATCGTAAAAACACAGGAGATAATACACCAGCTATTATTCACTATGAAATCGTAGAAGGGGATAAGATTGAAATCCTTGTAGCACCAAAGGGTGGCGGAAGCGAAAATATGAGTAAAGTATATATGCTTAAACCATCTGACGGTATTGAAGGTGTTAAAAGATGTGTCAAGGAAGCTGTTAGTTTAGCTGGTCCTAATGCTTGTTTACCTGTTGTTGTAGGTATTGGAATTGGTGGAAACTTTGAAAAGAGTACATTACTTGCTAAGACAGCACTCACAAGACATGTAGGAAGTCATAATGAAGATCCTCGTATGAGAGAACTTGAAGAAGAACTTTTAGAAGAAATTAATGCAATGGGTATCGGACCACAAGGTTTAGGTGGGAAGATGACAGCCCTTGCTGTACATATCGAATCTTATCCATGTCATATTGCATCTATGCCACTTGCTATTAACATGGGATGTCATGTCAATAGACATCAAAGTGTGGTTTTATAAAGAGAGTGTTGCAAAATAGCCCGCTGAGGTACCAAGGCACCCCAGCTAGCTTTTTGAACATTATAAAATCTGGCGAGAGAGTTAATTAGGTTAGTTAGTGGTTGATTAATTAAGTGTATGAATAGTTATTTGAACATTTTGGAGTTATAGATGAGATTTTATAACTGGAATAGATATGAATATGAGGAGGATTAAGGTGAGTAAAGTAGTAAATGTACCAATGACAAGAGAAGAAGCTAGAAGTCTTAAAGCAGGTGAAAAGCTTTTATTAAATGGGATTATGTATACATCTCGTGATGCAGCTCATAAACGTATCGTAGATGGATATAAGGAGGGTAAAGACTTCCCAATAGATCTTAAAAATGTAGCAATTTATTATGCAGGACCAGCACCAGCTAAACCTGGACAAATTATTGGAAGCTGTGGGCCTACAACTAGTGGACGTATGGATGCTTATGCACCACAATTTATGGCTTGGGGTCAAACTGTTATGATTGGTAAAGGGCTTAGAAATGATGCAGTTATTGAAGCTATGAAAAAAGAGGGGGCTGTATATCTTACAGCTATCGGTGGCGCAGGTGCCCTTCTTTCTAAATGTGTTAAAGAAATGGAATGTGTAGCTTATGAGGATTTAGGTGCAGAAGCTATTTATAAATTAAGGGTTGAGAATTTCCCTGTTATTGTAACTATTGATAGTGAAGGGAATAATCTTTATACAACAGGAAAAGAAGCATACTGTGAAACAAAATAACGTATAGTTAAATAGAAACGATTAAGTAAGTTTGATAGGGGGGAAAGGTATGGATTCAAGTGAAAGCAATAAGGATTATATGTCTGAAGAAAGCACATTGGGCCAAAATAAAGAAGTAGAAGATCTACATAAGCCTATACAACAAGCAAATCAAGAAGTAACACATATCGAAGAAAATACATATGAAACGAATCAAACTCAAGAAGTGATATCACCTAAGGGCAGAAATAAAAGAAAAAATAAAGGTCCTAAGAAACCAATGAATGGATGGTTAGTGGCATTTTGTGTGATTTGTGGATGTATTACTTTTGTATGTGTTTGGAGTAATATATTTAAAGCATGTGTGACAGGTGGCAAAAAGAGTAGTGCCAGTGCGCTTCCAGCTGGAAATACTATTGATGTTGTTAAGGTAGAGGGGACTATTGCAGAAGGACAAATTTCTTATAATCATGTATGGACATTGAATCGTATTGACTCACTTATGAAACGTGACACTAATAAGGGAATTTTATTATATGTGAATTCACCAGGTGGCGGGATTTATGAATCTGATGAACTTTATTTAAAGTTAAAAGAGTATAAAGCAAAAACAGGTAGACCTGTTTATGCTTATATGGCACAAACAGCGGCTTCTGGTGGTTTATATGTATGTATGGCAGCAGACAAAATCTATGCAAACCGTATGACACTTACAGGTTCTATCGGTGTGATCATGTCTCTTACAGATACAACCGGACTTCAAAATTTAATAGGTATTAAGACAGAAAACATTGTTTCAGGTAAAAATAAGGCAATGGGTAATCCGTTAACAGCGCAGCAAAGAGAGATTTTACAAAGTATTATTGATGAAAACTATGAAATCTTTGTAGACGTAGTATCTGAAAATAGAGGATTAGATGAAGCGACAGTTAAGAAGTTAGCTGATGGACGTGTTTATAGTCCAAAACAAGCTAAAGAAGCAGGCATTATTGATGACATTGCTGAGTTTGATACAGTTGTTGAAGACATGAAGAAGTTAAAAGGTGTTGGAGCAGATGCAAGACTTTATTATGACGATCCACCAACAAGCTTCTTACAAGAGCTCATGTCAGCTACAAGTAATGTAGGTATTGGTAAAGCAAATAGCGATTTTAGCGCAATTCGTTCTTATATTGATGGGAATAAAGAAATGAAAGTTATGTATATGATGCAATAAAAAGAGGGGATACCAAATAGGTTACTGGGATAGTGAGGGTGTAGAACTGCTCATTCCGTAATTTATGATATTCTAAGTTCAATAAGTAAAGAAACGGTGTGAACTCGCTGCGCTCAGACAGCACACCTAAAACCTCTTTACTTATTTTCACCAAGAATATCATGAAATTACTACATAGGCAGTTTCTACACCCTCACTATCCCAGCTTACTATTTAGATACCTTAGGAGAGAGAAAGAAGAAGTTAATTTGTTCATTTTGATAGTTGGTAAGTATATGTATAGTTCTATTTAGGGGATATATATACTTGAATTAGAAGGGTATCTAATTACATTAGAGGGAGTATATACTTGGATTAGGAAGGTATATGATTACCTTAGAGAATGGATATACTTATATGAAAAATGAATATATACGTATTATAAGCAGTAGATATTTGTAGTGGATACTTTGATGGAAATTTTTGTGACGATGTCTTCTGGGTTTTGGACGGCCAGAAGGTCTACAATAGTTTCTTCGTAAGAATAACCTTCGAGTGTGAAATTATTAGATTTTGCAAAGTCTAGCATTTTATCATATAAGAGTGGTGTCTTATCATAGAAGCCTTTAAGGTAGCCGACAATATAATGTCCAGCTGGTTTAATGTGTTTAAAGTCTGTTGGCATAGTATCTGTTTTAATAAAGTAATAATCAAAGTTGTAATATTGATGATTATAGAGTTTTTCTATGCTAAGGAGGCTGCCTACTGGATAACCGATACCCAGTTCATGGGTATTGCAATACTCCATAAGCTGTGTATAAGCATGTATATCAAAGTCTAAGGAAGTATCTACATTTGTAACTTTAGGGCTTAAGACGAGTATTTCTTCGGCATGTTCTTCAAGGGTGATATCAGTAGGAAAATCTAGTGAAGCCTTAAGAAGTTGTGTCTTGATGATAAGGGACTTTTTTAAGGATTCTAGACGTTTGATTTGGGCATCTATTTGAGCTTGTTCCTTAGTAAAAAAGTCGATAGCCATTTCAGGATTACGATGGTCGATGAAATACTTGATTTCTTTAAGGGGTAATCCCATACTTTTGAGTTGTAAAATAATATCAAAGAGTTCTACTTGATCTGTAGAGTAGTAGCGATAACCATTATCGAGCACTTTTTCAGGATGAAATAAACCGATTTCATCATAGTGAAAAAGTGTTTTTTTATGTATGCCAAAGAGTTTGGCAAATTCTCCTGTAGAGAAATATTTATTTGAAACATGTGACATGTATAAACCTCCTATTGACTGTCCTGTTACAGGATACTTTATTATAAGAACATTGATATAAATTTTCAAGAAAAATTAGGAGGAATATATGTCGCATACATTTGATCAAAAAACGACATTTGGCTCGCTGATAAAGCATACATTCCCAACTATTATTATGATGGTGTTCTTTTCATTTTATACGATTGTAGATGGGATCTTTATTTCTAGATTTGTAAGCTCAAATGCACTTTCGGCTACAAATATTGTGTTTCCACTAGTAGGGTTGCTGCTGGGTGTAAGCGTTATGTTTGCTACAGGAGGAAGTGCTATTGTAGCAAGACGTATGGGTGAAAAGAAGGAAGAGGAGGCCAGAGAAGCCTTTACTTTAATTATTACAACTATTGCCATATTAGGCGTTATAATAGGGGCAATGGTTTTAGCTTTTATAAAGCCGATTATTATATTATTAGGTGGTACACCACTTTTAATGAATGATTGTCTCACTTACGGTGGGATTATGATGGCTTTTGCACCAATCATTATGCTTAAGATGTTCTTTGATTATTTCTTAGTAACAGCAGGTAAGCCAAATGTAGGTTTAATAAGTGCCGTATTAGGCGGTATCATTAATATAGTACTAGATTATGTGTTTATCGTACCTATGAATATGGGAATTGCAGGTGCAGCCCTAGGGACATGTATTGGTTATGCATTACCTTGTATCATAGGCGTTGTTGTATTTTGTAATAAGAAGAATACAATTCATTTCGTAAAATTAAAGTGGAACTGGCAAACTCTTAGAAACAGTATGTTTAATGGATTCTCTGAAATGGTTACGCAAATTTCGGGGGCAATCACAACTTATCTCTATAATATTGTGATGTTAAGACTAATAGGTGAAGATGGTGTAGCAGCTATAACAATCGTACTTTATGTACACTTCTTATTAATGGCAGCTCACCTTGGATTTAGTTCAGGGGTAGCGCCACGTATTAGTTATAAATATGGTAAAGATAGTAGAGCAGAACTTAAAAGCATTATGAAATATAGTTTATGGTTCGTTGGGATTCTTTCAGCTATAGCATTCTCTGTAAGTATGATTTTTGCACCAATCCTTGTAGAGATTTTCACACCTCAAACAAGTCCAGTATATGAAGTGGCTTTAAGTGGCTTTAGACTATTTGCCATTGCTTTTGTAATCGATGGATTTAATGTATTTGTAAGTGGGATGTTTACAGCCTTTTCAAATGGTAAGATATCTGCACTTATTTCTGTACTGCGTACACTTGTATTTGTAGTGATAGGACTTTTCATTTTACCAGCATTACTTGGTGTAAATGGTGTATGGCTTGTAGTACCATTTGCAGAGATTACAACAAGTGTGGTAGCAATTATTTGGTTTATTAAAGGTAAGAAGATGTATCACTATTAATGAAAATATGATACATGTTGTAATAAGTGTAAAGTAGTAATGAACTAAGGAATAAATCAGTTTTTTTAAAGACAGTGTTATAAATGACTATTAAGTTGTATAACATTGTCTTTTTTGTGGAATATGTTGAATAAATTTTCTTAAAATGATAGTATTTTATAAACAGTTTTAAAAATAGAGTATTTACATATTTGGGAGGCGTGCAAGGTGAAGTATTGGGAAAAAGAAGAGACAATGGGGTTAGAGGAAAAAAGAGTATTACAAGGAGAAAGGCTTATAAAAACCGTTAACAGAGTATACAATAATGTTCCTTTTTACAATAAAAAGATGAAGGATATTGGGTTAGAACCAGGAGATATTAAAGGCATTGATGATTTAAAGCATCTACCTTTTACAACTAAACAAGATTTAAGAAATCACTATCCATATGGGCTTTTTGCAGCACCTATGAAAGAAGTTGTTAGAATACATGCTTCATCAGGAACTACAGGACAACCTACTGTTGTAGGCTACACAAAAAATGATATTAAAATGTGGCAAGATATATTTGGGAGATGTGCTACAGCTTATGGCCTCACTAATGAGGATGTTATTCAAGTGGCATATGGCTATGGTTTATTTACAGGAGGTTTAGGGGCACACTATGGATTTGAAGGACTTGGTGCAACTGTAGTACCTATTTCAGGAGGAAATACAAAGAAACAAATTCAACTTATTCAAGAGTTTGGAACAACTGCAATTGCATGTACACCATCCTATGCATTATACATTGGTGAAACAATGCAAAATATGGGGATCGATCCTAGAAGTACAAAACTCCGTGTAGGTGTATTTGGTGCAGAACCATGGACAGAAGAAATGCGTGAACAAATCGAAAGCTTACTTGGCATTAAAGCAATGAATATCTATGGTTTAAGCGAAATCATGGGGCCAGGTGTAGCCTTTGACTGTGATGCAAGACAGGGGTTACATATCAATGAAGACCATTTTGTACCAGAAATCATTGACCCTAATACTTTAGAAGTATTACCAAATGGTCAAGAAGGAGAACTTGTATTCACCTGTATTACAAAAGAAGCATTACCACTTATTCGTTATCGTACAAGAGACTTAACTTATCTTGATGATACACCATGTGAATGTGGTAGGACTTTAATTCGTATGGGACGTATCAATGGACGTAGTGATGATATGCTTATTATTCGTGGAGTTAACTTATTCCCATCACAAGTAGAAAGCGTTATTTTAAAGGTTGCAGAAGTTGCACCACACTACGTTTTAGTCGTAGACCGCATCAATAACTTAGATACTGTGGAAGTATGGGTAGAAGCTAAAGAAGGCTTAATCTCAGACTCTATTAAATCAATCGAAAAGGTAGAAAGACGTATTACAGAGGATTTAGCAAGTTTAACAGGTTTACATATCAAAGTAAAAATTGTAGAACCTAAAACTATTGAACGTAGTGAAGGGAAAGCAAAACGTATCATTGATAAACGCAAAAAATAATAAAGAGACGTAGGAGTCTAAATAAAGATAAGCAGTAATAGATATTAGTATAAGAATTTATAGAGGAGGTTTAAAACATGATTATTAAACAACTTTCTGTGTTTATTGAAAACAAATCAGGTAGATTATATGAAGTAATGCAAACACTTGGGGATGCGGGAATCAATGTTTCAGCTTTATCTATTGCAGATACATCAGATTATGGTATTGCGAGAATCATCGTGACAGAACCAAGTCGTGCAATGAAATTATTAAAAGAGCAAGCGTTTTCTGTACAAGAGACTCCTGTTATTTGTTGTAAGTTAGATGATAGACCTGGGGAACTTAAACGTATGTTAGGTGGATTTACAGAAGATGGTATCAGTATTGAATATATGTATGCTTTTTCAAAGGGTGACGATGCACTGATTATTTTAAGAACCGAAGACTATGAGCGTGCCATTGAGAGTTTAACGAAACATCATCTTGAAATTATGAGAGCGTCTGATATTTATCAAATTTAATAAAAATGCCAATAATAACAGGTTAAAATTCAAGGTAGTTAT
>OOCW01001985.1_pt1 | contig 12567 bp, 12 predicted proteins | sample 1671201 | NCBI WGS metagenome assembly OOCW01 (sample SAMN06348132, study PRJEB24527) | human gut metagenome | biome: human gut; feature: ankylosing spondylitis patient; material: feces | host: Homo sapiens | place: China | collected 2015-10
CATCTTCAGATTTACCACCTACAAGCCCCATAGCAACTGCTATTTTTAATCCTAATCTATCAGTTCCTGGTATCCCAACACACATGGCATTTTTGTATACATTTGGACTTACTAATATTTTATTTTTTACAACTTCTTCTCCTAATAATTCCTTAGCTTTTGCACAAGCAAGCGCCACTGCCACAGGCTCTGTACATCCTACTGCTGGTTTAACCTCCGCTTTTAGTATGTCAATTAAATTTGTTCTTAAATCTCTCATTTCCTATTCCTCCTAAATATTTTTAATTTCCCTTGTTGTTTTAGGTTATTTACAGCAATCGCTTCAGATGATAACCTTTTCAAATACTTTATTATTATATATTTCTCTTCAATATATAATCAAGCAATTTTCATGCCAACTTTTTATTTTTCACAAATTTAATAATTTATTATAAACTAGCCATTCTTATTCAAAATAAAATCACTTAAATTTTAAATAAATAAAATTTATCTCAAAATAAACAAAAAAAATCTCAAAATGAGATTTTTGTATCATTTTGAGACCAAATTGTATTTTTCAAGTTTTCTATATAAAGTTGCTCTTGATATTCCAAGAGCCTTAGCTACAAGTTCTTTATCTTTTTTATAATTCTTAAATTTATTAAGAGCTTTGATTATTTCTTCTTTTTCTAAATCTGCTAATGTACTTATTTCTTCTTCATGGCTCTTATCATCATAATATTTATATTTTATATTATTTGGAATAATATCTAATGTTAATAAGTTTGATATGGACATGTTTATGCTATATTCAATTATATTTTGTAATTCTCTAACATTTCCTGGCCAGCTATATTCTACTAAAGCAGTTCTTACATCATCTTCCATACCAATTACATCTTTATTTAGTTTTTTAGAATATTCTTTTATCATATAATCTATAAGTAAAGGAATATCATCTTTACGATTTCTTAAAGGTGGTAGCATTAAAGGAATTACCTTTAATCTATAATAAAGATCTTCTCTAAATTGACCATTCTTTACTAATTCTTCTAAGTTTTTATTAGTAGCTGCAATAACTCTCACATCAATAAGTATATTAGAGCCACCTCCAATTTTATCTAACTCTCTTTCCTGCAGTACCCTTAAGAGTTTACCTTGTAAGTGAAGACTCATATCACCTATTTCATCTAGAAATATAGTTCCTTTTTGAGCAATCTCAAACTTTCCTAATTTTCCACCCTTTTTAGCACCAGTAAAAGCACCTTCTTCATATCCAAATAATTCACTTTCCAGTAAATTGTCTGGTATGGCTGCGCAATTTACTGCCACGAAGGGATAATCAGATCTATCACTATGATTGTGAATAGCTCTAGCAAATAGCTCTTTACCTGTACCACTTTCCCCTGTTATAAGAACAGTGGAATTAGACTTTGATGCAATTAATGCTTTTTGTTTTGTGTGCTCCATTATTTCACTAGTACTAATAATATTGTCCAAAGTTATCTTATAATCTTTATTAATTTTATTGTAATTTTTTATAGCTTCTTTATTTTCAATAAAATCAATTACATAACCTTTTAATTTTTTATTAACAACGATTTCACTGATATTGTATATACCCTTAAAATTTCTATTTTGTTTCTTATAATAAAAAGTTCCTGTTTTATATTTTTCAAAATCCTTTACCGAAGGTTTTTTTATAAAATCTAATAATTGAAAAATATTCCCTTTTTCTAATTTTTTATCTTCTATATTAAAAATATCTCTAAACTTCACATTATACTTGTCTATATTTCCCTTTGTATCTATAGATACAATAGCCTTATTCATATTATTTAATAGTATTTCTAGCTTCTTTTTTTCCAATTCTAATTCTTCAGTTTTATTTTGAGCCTTTAATTTACTAGATATTAAGTCTGCCATTTTCCCTAAAAAATTAATTAAATCTTTAGAGTTATTACTTATTATAGACGATTGTTCATTATTAAAAGCTATAAGACCCACTACTCCATAAGCATATCCATCTAAAGTAATCGGGCAACATACCTCTGCATGTTCTTTACATTCACCATTATTTGAACATACTTTACAAATATCATTTTTTTCTGAATCATCTATGTATATTAATACTTGCTCCTCCAAGCATTTCTTAAAAGCTGAATATCCACTTACTTTTTCTCCGATTTTATCCAAGTAAATGCCTGTTCCAGCTATTCTTGTCAAATTTTCATCTACTATTGTAACATCAATATTTAAAACTGAAAGCATAGCCTCAGCTATGTTTTGAATTTCATCTTTTATATCTTTTAATCCGTTCATTTTTATCAGTCCTTAGTTTTTTTTAAATTTAATAAAGATTTTATTTCTTTTAAAACAACATATATTCTATTTAATGTTATTTGAATAGTTATTAGTATTACAAATAACATTACAGCTCCTACGATTGTAAAATTAATATTCAATCCCATAATCATCTCTCCTTATAATAATTCTAATTAAGATTAATAAAAGACTAGGTTTACCTAGTCTTTTATTAATCTTAATTATATTATATCTATTTTACTTTTTTCCTATATAAATATATCTTTTATTTTCTATTTCTTTTAATGATCCTTTAAAATCGCATCCATTAAATATTTTTTGAATTTGACTAGGATAGTTATAATGTATAGTATTGCCTATTATTCTATGTTTAAGATATTGTAATTTTACCCTTAGATCTTTTAAATTAAGGTCTTCTACAATTACTTCACCATTATGTTTAAGTACTCTTTTGATTTCCTTCACAGACTTATTACAATCAGCTGTATGATTTAAATAATCTAATACTATAATTTTATCAAAGTAGTTATCATTGAAAGGCATATATTCTAATTGCCCTCTAACTACAGTACAGTTTTCATTCATTATATGAGAGTAACATATTTCGTCTGTACGACTATGCTCTAGGATTGTTACTTGAACACCAAAGGCTCTTATTCTTTTTCCTAGTTCTCCTACTTTTCCAACTAATAATACTCTACTTCCTATATCATATTTAATTTTATTTAAAAATGATAAAATTTCATCTGAAAATTCAACTAATCCTGAACATGATTCGTATTTGTGGTATAGCAAACTTTCCATGTTATCCTCCCTATAAAGCTTTTCGTATAATTCCAGTCATTATTAGATTATAATAAATACTAAATAAGTATTCAATATATTATAGTATTATTTATTATATAATTTATTCCTCTTCTTCCATATCTACCTTTTTTATCTTTGATACAGATACTTCATAAGCAGTTCTTTTTACTGAATTTCCACCTTCTAATTTTTTATCATAAACTCTACTTTGCACTCTTCCCCACATTTGAATTCTATCCCCAACATTAAGACTTTTTGCAAACTTTGCATTTCTTCCCCATACTATTGATGGTATATAGTCAGATTTATTATAAGGTCTATTTATAGCTACTAATAAGTCCGTTATCTCTCTACCAAGTGGTGTTTTTCTATACACAGGAGATTTGCATATATATCCATCTAAAAATATACTATTTGGATCCTTTGTATCTATTTCTAATATAGGTTTTATTTCTCGAACAAATACTGTTAAAACAAGTTTATTTTTATTATTAACATTCTTATTATAAGATCTTAGTTGACCAACAACACTTACTAATTTGTCTTTTTCAAAATCTATATCCTGCAATAATCTTTCTGATATTGTCATAGGAAGAATATCATAGGAATCGCTCAGTCTATTGATTTTTATTTTTGTGATATAAAATTTTTCTCCAAAAATTTCATGACTAAATTCTAATTCATCTTCCAGTTCTCCTTTTAAATTTACAACATTTGTATCGTCCTTAACAATTATCATATTATTTATCCCCCCAAAATTGTTAGTTATAACTTTATCTTTTCTTTTATAATAAATATATTTACTATATTTGCCTTTTATTACATTTAATCATTTTCAATAAGTTTTTGTTCTCCCGAAGAAGTAACTTTGTAATTATTTTTGTAAATTAAATCAGATACTTTAACCATAGAAAATTTCTTCTTTTCCAAGTTAGCAATTGAGTCTTCTAAGTATGTCCCTACATTTTTTACATTGGCATGAAATAGCACTATTGATCCACAATGTGTATTTTTACTAACTCTATCAACCACATTTACTGAACCTATATTCTTCCAATCTCCAGAGTCCACATCCCATTTCAAAGTATAATAGCCCAATGATTTACAAGTATCCATAGTATCTTTATCAATATGACCAAAAGGAGGTCTAAATAAATTTACATCTTCTCCTGTCAAATTTTTTATTTTATTTCCTGTTGATATAATCTCCTCTACTTTTTCATCATTAGATATATCAGGAAATGAACTATGTGTATTGGAATGATTTCCTATTTCATGTCCTCTATTATGTATTTCTTTTACTAATTCTTCATTGTCATCTATCCAACTACCAACTAAAAAGAAAGTGGCTTTGACATTATGTTTATCTAATATATCTAGGATTTCTTCTATATTTTCACTTCCCCAAGCAACATCAAAAGTAAGAGCTACTTTCTTTTCTTTTGTATCAACTCTACTTATAGGCGCTTCATAACTTTGAAAAATAGAACAAATATTTTTTATTCCTATTACAAAGCATCCTATTAGAATTAGCGCTCCTAAAAATACAGCTATACTTAAAAGAAATGCCTTTGTTCTTTTATATGCTGAATTCATTTTTTACCTCCTATATAAAATATTCCTATAATATGTTTATTTTTAAATTTTAAAAAAATTACAAAAGCACCTAGCTAAATTTTTTATAAAAATATTACTAATTTCAACACATTTGGATTTTTTTTTCAGCATATATTATTTACATTTGGAGAAATTATAAATAACATCAATAAATGATGTTAAAATTATATTTCAACTCAAGGAGGACAGTTACTATGTCAACTAATAATACTAAAGCCGTACCTGAAGCTAGAGCTGCTTTAAATCAAATGAAATTAGAAATAGCTGGCGAATTAGGAATGTCTAATTATGAAAATATTGACAAAGGTAATTTAACTGCAAGACAAAATGGTTATGTTGGTGGATATATGACTAAAAAATTAGTTGAAATGGCAGAAAGACAAATGGCAGGTAAATAATTTTAGCAAAAAATGAGTAATATAAGGCTACCTAATTAGGTAGCCTTTGTTATATAAATTTTTATTATTAAATACCACTTTTATTTTTTTAAAATTTAGTTTAATATAATAATATAAATTGTTTCGTGGAGGATAAAAATATGTTTGAAAACTCAACTGAAGAGTTAGCATATCATAAACTTTTAATTTTATACATTTTAGATAAAATCAACATGGATTTAACTAATTCTCAGATGACACAAGTTGTTTTAGAAACAGATATGATGAATTATTTTTCATTCCAACAAATACTTTCACAACTTATGGATTCTAAGTTTATAAAACCATATAAAGATTCTGGAAGAGAATATTACTGCCTTACACAAAAAGGACTAGAAACTTTAGAATACTTCTTAAACAGAATACCAGAATCTTATGCTCAAAAAATAGATGAGTACATAGAAAACAATAAACAAAGTCTATTAGCTGATACTCAGGTTAAATCAAGTTTTGTAAAACAAAGTGAAAATGAATTTATTGTTAATTTAAGAGTTATTGAAAACCAAAGTAATTTGATAGATTTAAATTTAAATGTATCATCTGAAAAACAAGCTAAACAAATTTGCAACAATTGGAATAATAATGCTTCTAATATGTATGCAGAAGTAATTAATTTATTAATAAGAGATATTCACTAGAGCCTACATACAAATTATTGTTGTAGGTTCTTTTCCTACTGTTATTTCTTTAATTAATTTATTTGTGGAAGTATCATATACTTTTACAGAATTTTTTTGAGTATCAGATATGAATAGTCTTTCTTCATCTGGAGAGATTTCCAATCCCTGAGGTATACCATCAATATCAATATGTCCAATATACTTTCCTCGATTAAGATCTAGTATTTTTATATTTTTATATCCTAGATCTGCCACATATACTTTTTTATTCTTATAATTTATAGATATTTGTACAGGTAATAAAAATTCATTAAAAATTTGTTTTATAACTAAAGATTCTTCATCAATAACAACTACTTTTCCATCTAAAGTAGATACATAGATTTCACTTTTGTACTTATCTAGTTGTACATGCCATGATTTAAAATCTGTATCTATTTTGCTTTCTATAACTTTATTAATAATATCAATACTCGTTATTGAGTCCATACATGGTACATATAATTTTTTCCTAGGTAAATCAAAACAAAAACCATGTGGCATGTCATCCACAGTAATCATCCCTATTGGATCTAATGTATTCTTATCCATAAAATAAATACTATTAGAATCCTCGTTTGCAACAAATATCTCCTCTTCAAACATGGCTATTTGAGTTAGACTGCCTCCAATAGATGATGAATCAATTATTTTTTCATTTTTCATATCTAAAACATATAAAATACCATTACTGGAACTAGGTAAATAAATCTTTTCTTTCTCTTTATCTATACAGAAATGATGAGGATAAATATTTTCATCTAGCTTAATTTCTCTTTCTAAAGTTAATGTATCATAGTCTATTATGCTAATACTTTTTGATAAATAATTTGAGACATACACCTTCATAGATTACCCTCCCCTCTATAAATTTATACTACAATAATATATTAATTTTAATAAATAATTATTCTATTATCCGATTGCTTTATATTATTTCTATTGCTATTATATTAATGAAAATATTTAACACAAGGAGAATACATATGAAAATAGAATTTAAAACTAGCGGTGTTTGCTGTCGTCATATAACATTAGAAATTGATGAAAATAATATAATCCAAGAAGCTATTTTTGAAGGTGGATGTAATGGAAATCTATCAGGTATAAGTAGACTTATAGTTGGTCAAGATGCTAAAGAAGTTGCAGAAAAATTAAAAGGAACTACTTGCCGTTCTATGGATACTTCATGTCCAGACCAATTAGCTAAAGCTATAGCTGAATCTTTATAATAAACTTATAAAAAATCGTAGGAATAATATCATCCTACGATTTTTAAATATGTAATAAAATTTATTATTTTACTAATGTTCTTACTGTTCCTATCATATATAAAGAACCTGCTGATATTATTATATCGTCATCTTTAGCATTTTCTAATGTATATTTAACTGCATCTTCTATATTAGGTATAGCAATTACATCATCTACGTATTTTTGTACTTTATCTTTTAATTCTTCACAACTTATAGCTCTATCACTATTAGGAGTTGTAGTTATCACTTTATCAAATTTATCCATAAGTAACGATAATACACTATCAATATCTTTATCTTTTAACATACCTATTAATAAAGTCATTTTACGTCCTTTAAAGTGTTTATCTAAAGCTTTTGATAAAGATTTTGCTCCATCTTCATTGTGAGCACCATCTATTATAAATACAGGATTATCTTTTATCTTTTCTATTCTTCCTGGCCATGCAGTATTTAAAAATCCTCTTCTAATAGCCTCTTCACTTATTTCTATATTTCTTTCATCTTTTAATACTTTTATAACTGTTAAAGCTAATACTGCATTATTTACTTGATGATCACCTATTAATTTAATTTCCATATTTTCAAATTTTTCACCTAATATTGTGCAATCAAATATTTGTGAATGAATATCAGATTTTTTAATTTCTAAATGTTTAAAATCAGCTTCTATGTATTTAGAATTTTTTTCTTTACACACTTCTTTTATAACTTCTTCAGCTTCTGGTTTTTGTTTATAAACAACAGTTATACCATCTTCTTTTATTATACCAGCCTTTTCATAAGCTATTTTACCTAGAGTATCACCAAGTACTCCTATATGGTCTAAGCTTAGAGAAACTATTACACTGGCAAGTGGTGATTTGATTACATTAGTTGCATCGTATCTTCCACCTAAACCAACTTCTAGTACTACATAATCAGCTTCTTGTTCGCAGTAATAATAAAATGCCATAGCTGTCTCTATTTCAAATTCAGTTGGATAAGGATGACCCTCTGCTGCCATCTGCTCTATTTTATCTTTCATTATAGTTATTATTCTTGCCACATCTTCTTCAGGTATATTATTTCCATTTAGTCTAATTCTTTCTGTGAAAGTTTCTAAGTATGGAGATGTGTATAGACCTACTTTATATCCTTGTTCTTTTAATGTATTTGAAATAAAAGAACATACAGAACCCTTTCCATTTGTACCTGCTACATGTATAAATTTAAGCTTGTCCTGTGGATTTCCCAATAATTCTAATAATTTATAAGAATTTTCTAGGCCTAATCTCATTCCAAATTTATGAGAGTTTTCTATAAAATTTATTGCCTCTTGGTAGTTCATTGTATTTCCTCCTCGACTAATTTTAAGTATTTATAATAAAAAACTTCTTATTTTTCAAAAATTAAATATCTATCTTTTATTATAATACATTTTGACATTTATCACATAATTTGAATTAAATTAAAAAAACCATGCATAAGAATTTTTCTTATACATGGTCTTTATTAAATTATTTTAATTTTGCTTCTATATTTTCAAGTCTTTCAAGAACTGATTTCATCATTTCTTCGAATTTTTCTTTTTTAGCTTTTTCTTCGTTAACTAAGCTTTCTGGAGCTTTAGCTAAGAAACCTTGGTTAGAAAGTTTTCCATTAACTCTTTTTATTTCGCTTTCTAATTTAGCTTTTTCTTTAGTTAATCTTTCTTTTTCTTTTTCAAAGTCAACTAATTCATCAAGTGGTATAAATATTTTAGCTCCATTTATAACAACAGATACAGCATCTTCTGGTATATTTTCTTCAGTTTCAGCTATTTCTACTGTTGAAGCAGATGCTAAAGTTACAAAGTACTCTTTAGTAGCTTCTACAGCTGATTTTTTACCTTCTGCTGGAACTATTATTACTTTAGCTTTCTTAGATGGTGGAACATCCATTTCAGCTCTAGCATTTCTTATATTTCTTATACCATCCATTGCAAGTTCCATCATTTCTTCTTCACTTGCCATGTTATCTTCTTCTTTGTAGTGAGGCCAGTTAGCTATAACTATGCTTCCTTCTACAGTTGGAAGATAAGTGTATATTTCTTCTGTTATGAAAGGCATATATGGATGTAATAATTTTAATATAGTTTCAAGAACATAAGTTAAAGTGTATAGAGCAGCTTTTTTAGCTTCTACATCATCACCATATAATCTTGGTTTAACTATTTCTATATACCAGTCACAGTACTCAGTCCATGCAAAGTCGTAGATTTTTTGTGCTGCTATACCTAAATCAAATTTATCCATGTTGTCTATAACTTCTTTAACAACATTATTAGCTCTAGATATTATCCATTTATCAGCTATTGTTAAGTTAGCTTCTACAGATTCTCTAGTTACACCGTTCATTATTTCTTCATCTATATTCATGAATACAAATCTAGATGCATTCCATAATTTATTTGCGAAGTTTCTAGCTGCTTCAACTCTTTCCATGTAGAATCTCATATCGTTTCCTGGAGAGTTACCAGTAACTAACATGAATCTTAAAGCATCAGCTCCGTATTGGTCTATTACTTCAAGTGGATCTATACCATTTCCTAAAGATTTACTCATTTTTCTACCTTGAGAATCTCTTACAAGTCCATGTATTAATACGTGGTCAAATGGTTTTTCATTCATACAGAACATTCCTGCAAATGCCATTCTTACAACCCAGAAGAATATTATATCGTATCCAGTAACAAGTACGTTTGTTGGATAGTAATATTCTAATTCTTCTGTGTTATGAGGCCATCCTAAAGTTGAGAAAGGCCATAAAGCAGAAGAGAACCATGTATCTAGTACGTCTTCATCTTGTTTTAAGTTTGTGCATCCACATTTACAAGCTGATGGCATTTCTTTAGCTACTGTTACTTCACCACATTCTTGACAGTAGTAAGCAGGTATTTGGTGACCCCACCATAACTGTCTAGATATACACCAGTCTCTTATATTTTCTAACCATTGTAAGTATGTTTTGTCATATCTTTCTGGTACGAATTGTAACTCTTTTGATTTTAATATATCTATAGCAGGTTTAGCTAATTCATCCATTTTAACGAACCATTGTTCAGATAATCTTGGCTCTATTACAGTATGACATCTGTAGCAAGTACCAACTGAATGTGGATGGTCTTTTATAGCTATAACGTATCCTGCTTCATCTAAATCTTTCATTAATTGTTTTCTACACTCATATCTGTCCATACCTTGGTATTTACCAGCAAGTTCATTCATAGTTCCATCTTCGTTCATAACGTTGATTTGCTCTAAGTTATGTCTCTCACCTACACCAAAGTCATTAGGGTCATGAGCTGGAGTCATTTTAACTGCTCCTGAACCGAACTCTTTATCTACATAGTCATCAGCAACTATTGGAAGTTCTCTTCCTACTAATGGAAGTATTGCAGTTTTTCCTACTAAATGAGCATATCTTTCATCTTCTGGGTTAACTGCTATACCTGTATCTCCAAGCATAGTTTCTGGTCTAGTTGTAGCTATTTCTAAGAATTCATCACTATCTTTTATGAAGTATTTTATATGATAGAAGTTTCCATCTTTTTCTTCATGTTCAACTTCAGCATCAGATAATGTAGTTTTACAATCTGGACACCAGTTTATTATTCTGTTTCCTCTGTATATTTGACCTTTTTCATAAAGTTTCACGAAGAACTCAGTAACAGCTTCGTTACATCCTTCATCCATTGTAAATCTTTCTCTATCCCAGTCACAAGAGTCTCCTAATTGTTTCATTTGGTCTACTATTTTTCTACCAAATTCATTTCTCCAATCCATAGCTCTTTTTAGGAATTCTTCTCTACCTAATTCGTACTTAGTTTTCCCTTCTTGTTCTTTTATTCTTTCACAAACTTTAACTTCTGTTGCTATAGAAGCATGGTCAGTTCCTGGTTGCCATAGAGCTTCGTAACCGTCCATTCTCTTCCATCTTATAAGAACGTCTTGTAAAGTATGGTCAAGAGCATGTCCCATGTGTAATTGTCCTGTTATATTTGGTGGTGGTAGAACTATACAGAAAGGTTTTTTATCAGGATTTGGACTTGATTTAAAGTAACCTTTGTCTAACCACTCATCATAAAGTCTTTTTTCAAAATCTTTTGGATCATAAGTTTTTGATAAGTTTTTTATTGCCATTGTTAATTCCTCCTTACATTATCAATCTTTTTCAAAATAATTATTTTTATATCATTATAAAATTTATCATATTATTAGATAAAATATAATTTCCTAATAATTAAAAAAGAGCTTTTCATCCTATACAAATAAGGACGAAAAGCTCGCGTTACCACCTTAATTCCACTTAACTCATTTATTATCAATTATATCTCTTTGAGTTATGTGACTCTTAATAGATTTTAACGATTCTCACCGTCTAAACTTACTATTAGTTCAGTTTAGAAACTCCAAAGCTACCTTCTGTAAACATTTACTAAGAAAATCTTCCAGCTATTGATTTTCCTCTCTTGTAGTGTATTTACATACTCCTCTTTTTCACAGTTTTTATATAAAATTATTATTACTCCTTATTATAACTAATATTTAGGATTATTGTCAATTTAATTATATATTATTCTATACTACCTTAGTTGTTACCAAAAATTTTTCGGTTTTATATCATCTGTAATAGGTCTAATATCATAACCTCTTTTCTTTAATATAGTTATAATATCATTTAAACAACTTACTGTTCTTTCATTTTCATGCAATAAAATTACTATTTCTTTTTTATCCCTTGCATAGTATAAAATATTGCTAAGTATTTGATCTGTTGATGATTTCCAATCTTCTGTATCTATGGTCCAATCCCAAACTAAAAATCCTTCTTCAACAAATTTATTATATATACTTTCTAACATATTAGGTTTACTTCCAAATGGTATTCTAACAAGTCTAGAAGTTTTTCCTGTTATGTTATAAAATGTTCTATTACAAGTTTTAAATTCTTCTATAGCCGATTCTTCTGTTTTATATAGTTTATTTAAATCATGAGTTACTCCATGAAATCCAGCTCCATGACCTTCATCTACTAATCTTCTAACAACATTTTTAAATACTATCATATTATCATTTAGCATAAAAAAAGTTCCCTTAACTTTGTTTTCATCTAATATATCTACTATTTGATGAGTATATTTAGATGGTCCATCATCAAAGGTAATATATGCAATTTTTTGTTGTTGGTCACAATTAACTATTATTTGTCTTATAGGCAATATAGATATTATAATTGCTATAAAAAAAATAAATGATATCTTTATTTTCCTTTTTATTTCCATAGTATAATCACTTCTTTAAATATATTTTATATAGTAATTATTTCCTCAGTATTATACTTTTATACCATTTAAATTTAATTATTTATGCCAACTAAATCTTCTAAATTTCTCATTTTTTCAATTATTTTACTTAAATGAAAATTAAATACAGGACTTTCATTTTCTTTAAGTTCTAAAATAAT
>OOCW01001986.1_pt1 | contig 12566 bp, 9 predicted proteins | sample 1671201 | NCBI WGS metagenome assembly OOCW01 (sample SAMN06348132, study PRJEB24527) | human gut metagenome | biome: human gut; feature: ankylosing spondylitis patient; material: feces | host: Homo sapiens | place: China | collected 2015-10
ATTCAGCACAAAAACGTTCTGGGTGCCGTCCTCCGAGAGAAACGGCATCAGCCCGAATTTATCGGCGTTGCCGTCTGCCTCCACAATGCCGTTGGTGTTTCCGATCAAAAACAGGGTGTTCCCCTCGGCCATCCTCTGCAGGGTCACATTGTCGTCAAGAGCATCGCCGGAGTCGTTCAGCATCCCGATGTCCTTCCACTTTTTGACATACGCCATTGCCTGCATCATGCCGGGGGTGTTGCTGACGTTTGCCTTGCCGGAAAGATAATCCTTCTGCCACAGTCTGCCGTCCAGTGTGCCAAGGAAATCGGCATCTGCAATGTTGCACAGATACTGGAAACCGTAGCCGGGTACTGGATCTGCGACAGGCAGAGATCGACCCCGGCTTCCTTGGCTTTTGCAGCCAGCACTTCCAGCTCAGCGAAAGAATTGGGCAGTTCCCAGCCGTGTTCCTGCAGCAGGGTCTTGTTGTAGGTGATGCCGTAGCAGTTGTAAACCGAGGGCAGCAGATAGATGGCACCGTTGTCGAACACGTCCTGCAGACGGGACTCCACATAGTTATCCGTAAAATCGTAGCCGGAAAGGTCCAGCAGTTTGTCGGAGACCAGATCGATCTGGGGGTCGTAGTAGGTCAAGGTGCAGACGTCCGGCAGGTCGCCTGCCGCAAACATATTCTGCAAACAGGTGGTGGTGTTATCGCCGCTGTATGGCACGACCTCGATGTTCACTTCCGGGTAAACGCTGTGCACCTGCTCAATAAAGGCTTCTATCTCCTTATAAGGTGCCATAAAGGTGACGGCTTCGTGCGCATCTGCTGTTTTGCTTTCAGCCTTGCCGCCGCCGCAGGCGGTCAGCGCTGCCGTGGCAGCTGCAACGCTGCAAGCCTGCAAAAAGGAGCGGCGGGAGATCTTTTTTATCATATAAATATACTTTCCTCACATTTTCGGAAGGCAGTACTGCGCAAGTGCAGGAGCGCAGTGCTACCTTAGCGATTCTTACACACCCCACAGGAACCCCTACGCTCGCGGCCTGTCCGCACGGGGCATACGCCGATTTTCCCATAAAATAACAATCATATTGTATCATTGTAACAAAAGTGTTTCAAGCTGTTTTTTGAAGGATTTTGCGTGGAAAAGGGCGAACAACCGCGTGCTTTGCAGCTGCACGGCATAAAAATACCCCTGACACCGGGGAAGGATATCAGGGGGTATGGTATTCCGGGCACGCTGTTTTATTGCAGGGGCTCTTTTGCGCGCAGACGCCGAAAGGTGTCCTCTTTTACAAGCTCGATGACCACCGCTGTCAGGGGGATAAAGAAGATAATGCCGATGATGCCAAAAAGCTTTCCGCCGATCATGGCGGCAATAAGGGTGTATAGCGGCGAAAGCCCCACGGATTTTCCCACCACACGGGGATAAATGAACTGGTTTTCAACAAACTGCACGGCAAGGTACACGATTAGGCAGCGCACCGCCAGCACAGGGTCTACCAACAGCACAAGGAACACACTGACCACGCAGGAGATCAGTGCACCCACATAGGGGATGATGGCGCAGATGGCGGTGAGCACGCCCACCAGACTGCCGTAGGGGATCTTGAAAACGGAAAATGCAAGAGCCATCAGAACGCCAAGAATCACTGCCTCGCTGCATTGTCCCGTTAAAAAGTTTGCAAAGGACTGCCGGAACAGCCGGCAGAACTTCAGCACCCCGGCGGCGTGGGCAGGCTTCAGGTAGGCGCACACCAGCGTGCGGGCTTGGTGGCCGAGGCTCTCCGTACTAAGGGACATATAGACGGAGATGATCAGCGCAAACGAGGCGGTGATCGCGATATTCACCGTGGCAGAGACAGCCCCTACCGCATTGACCAGCACCGTGTCGATGCTTGCGGTGACCTTGTGCAGCAGCTGCTCCCAGTTGATGCCCTCCAGCCAGTTCATCAGCCAGCCCATGTCAGCATCCTGTGCGTTGAGATAGGCAGTCCAGCGGGGAATATTGGCCTCGATCTGCACATACAGGCTGTGGAAGGACTGCACCAGCTCCGGGATCAGTAGGGTCAGCGCCAATACCAGCACCAGCACAACGCCCAGCAGGGTGATGAAAAAGCTGAGAAGGTGGATGGCTTTCGCCGAGGGCTGCTTTTTGGCCTTGCCGAACAGGCGGTTCAGCCGCTTTTCCAGACCGGTCATGGGCACGTTGATAAAAAGCGCCAGAATGCCGCCCGCCAGAATGGGCAGTACCAGATCTATCAGCTTTGCGGCAAAGGCCAGAACGTCAGAAAGCCGCAGCAGCGCTACAAAAAGCGTTACCCCTACCACGGTAACGAGCAGAGATTGTTTTGTTTTTGGTTCCATGAAAAAGTTCCTTTCCCGGAAGATTGTGGCAGCAGGCAGCAAAAAGACCGCCCGCCGGCTCTTTTTGGTATTGTAATCGGAAGAAAAGGGCTTGTCAAGACGAGAGAAAGGGAAACGGGACGTTATAAAAGCAGTTTGCGAGAATGCAAGCGGGAGCTTTTCAGTAGGGAAAAAGCGTGGTATACTTGGCCAGAGCAAATTTAAAAAATTGAGAGAAACACAGCTCGGAGGAAAATAGATCATGTCGAAAGATGAATATCTGATCACAGATGCGCCGCTGAAAGCGCTGACGGTTTTTGCAATGCCAATGATCCTAGGCAGCTTTTTTCAGCAGGTCTATAACATGGCAGATTCCATCATAGTCGGCCAGTTTGTCGGCTCCTCGGCACTGGCGGCTGTCGGTGCCTGTGCTGCGCTGACCAATGTTTTTATTTGCGTGGCGCTGGGTGCCGGTGTGGGTGCCGGTGTGCTGGTAAGCCGCTATTTTGGCGCTAAAAACTATGGCAAAATGAAAACCATCGTGTCAACGTCCCTAATCAGCTTTCTGGTTTTGAGCGTTGTCCTTGGCGTTTTTGGCTTTAGCTTTTCCCGTGCTATGATGAGCGGCTTACAGACCCCCGCCGACATTCTGGAGGATGCGGTGCTGTATCTGCGGGTCTATTTTGTAGGCTTCCCGTTTTTGTTCATGTACAACATTCTTTCCACCATGTTTACCTCCATTGGGGAGTCCAGGATCCCGCTGGGGCTGCTGATCTTTTCCTCCATCCTGAATATTTTTATGGATCTCTGGATGGTGGCGGGGCTTGGCTTGGGCGTGTTTGGCGCAGCCCTTGCCACGTTGATCGCACAGGGCATTTCTGCGGTGTTTTCGTTTTTGATCTTCCTGCACCGGATGCGGCAATATAAAAGCCCCTTTAATAAATTCGATCGGCAGGAGCTGTATTCCATGCTCCGCATTGCGGTGCCGTCGGTCTTGCAGCAGTCTACCGTGTCCATCGGCATGATGATCGTGCAGGCGGTGGTAAACCCCTTTGGCACACAGGCGCTTGCCGGATATGCAGCAACGATGCGGGTAGAAAATGTTTTCTCGCTGATTTTTGTCTCCATCGGCAATGCGGTCTCGCCCTATATCTCCCAGAATTTTGGTGCAAAGAAGATCGACCGCCTCAAAAAAGGCTACCATGCTGCGCTGGTGCTGGACCTGTGCTTTGCGGTCATTGCCTTTGCGGTCATTGAAACCCTGCACACCCAGATCTCCTCGCTGTTTCTGGGCAAGGACGGAACGGCGCTGGCCTATCAGGTGTCCGGTGATTATATGCGGTGGCTGGGTTACTTCTTCATCTTCATGGGCATCAAGATGGCGACCGATGGCGTGCTGCGCGGGCTTGGCATCATGCGCCCGTTCCTCATTGCAAATATGGTAAACCTTGCCATTCGCCTGTCCGTTGCCCTGCTCTGTGCACCGCGCTTTGGCATTGCCTTTGTCTGGCTTGCCGTCCCGGCAGGGTGGCTTGCAAACTTTCTGGTCTCCTATGCGGCGCTCAGAAGATCGTGGCCGACGGAAAATGCAGCGGCACCTCAATGATTTTGTGCAGCGCGGGAGCCTTTTTTCAGCGCCCGCCCCGGCTTGTTACAGTGGTTTACTTTTGGCAGCGGAAATGCTATGATACACCTTAGAAAAAAGCAAGGAGGAGCTACGATGGGCATTGCAGGGAACGAATGGGGTTTTCAGGTGGGCACACTGCCTAAAGGTGCGCGGGATAAGATCAGCGATGTGCCGGGGGTGACGGTAGGGCACTGCACCTTGGCAGACGGCGTGGTGCAGACGGGCGTAACGGCGCTGCTGCCGCACCAAGGGGATATTTTCCACGAAAAAGTGCTGGCGGCCAGCTATGTCATCAACGGCTTTGGTAAGACCACCGGCCTTGTGCAGATCGACGAGCTGGGCACGCTGGAAACGCCCATCCTGTTTACCAACACCCTCAGCGTGGGCACGGCACAGACCGCGCTGGTAAAGTATATGCTGGAGAAAAACCCCGACATCTGCGAGACCACCGGCAGCGTGAACCCGGTGGTCTGCGAGTGCAACGACTGCGGCCTGAACGACATCCGGGGGCTTCATGTGACCGAGCAGCACGTTTTTGCCGCGCTGGCAGACTGCAAGGCAGATTTTGCCGAGGGTGCCGTAGGTGCCGGGCGGGGGATGCGCTGCCACGGGTTGAAAGGCGGCATCGGCTCCGCCTCCCGGGTGGTGGAACTGGACGGAAAACCCTACACCATGGGCGCACTGGTGCTCTCCAACCATGCGCTGTTCGATGACCTCATCGTGGCGGGCACGCCTATCCATACGCTGCTGAATAACAGCATTCCGCCCCACGAGGATAAGGGCTCTATCATCACGGTGCTGGCTACGGATATCCCCCTGAGCGAGCGGCAGCTGCGGCGGCTGTGCCGCCGGGCGCTGGTGGGACTTTCCCGCACAGGTTCCTACTGCGGCAACGGCAGCGGCGAGATCGTCATCGCCTTCACCACCGCCAACCGGGTGCCGCACTATTCGGAGAAAGCCCTGCTGCCCATGACCCTGCTCCACGATGATGCCATCAACCCTTTGTTCCGGGCGGTGGCAGAGTGCGTGGAGGAAAGCGTTCTCAGCAGCCTGCTCCACGCCGAGACGGTTACCGGCAACCACGGCCAAACCTTCCGCAGCCTGACGGAACTTTTAAAAAACCGCGCCTGAAGCGCTGCAATACAGAAAAAAGCCTCGCATCGGACAGGCGCTTTGTGTCTTTGACCAGAACGGTCAGAGCACGGCGGTGTCCGGTGCGGGGCTTTTGCTTTACTTAATAGCGGCGGTGGATCTTTTTGGTGGGCTTGCGGCGGTTCCAGTTGGAGCACAGCAGCCACAGCCCGTAGATCAGGCCAGCGATCAGGCTGAGCACCAGCACCACCTTCAGGTACAGGCTGGTCAGGAACTCCTTCACCTTGTCCACCCCGAATAGCAGCGGGTTGCGGGCTACATCCTGCCCGGCGATCAGCTCCACCACGCCGATGGTCTCGCCCGCCAGCTTCAGCTCCACCGTGCCCACTACATCGCCCTGCTGGATGGGGGCGCAGACGTAGTCCGGCAGGTGGAAGTATTTCTGGGTGACAGTGCCGTCGCTGGTGGAGGGCAGCAGGGTCATCATGCTGTCGTTGGGGTACAGCTGCAAGGTGTCGGTGTCGGAGGAATATCGGACCGGGATCTCCGCAATGGTCAAATCAGTGTCCAGCGCAGCCTGAATGGAAAAGCTGTCGAATACCCAGTCCATCAGTTTGACCGTCTCGAACAGGGCGGGGCGGCGGTTGGCGTAGCCAAGGGTATCGCAGCTGTCAGGGCTGTCCATCACGCAGAAGATATAGGTGGCACCGTCCTTGTTGCCCCATGAAACATAGCTCTGGGTGCCGGTATCGTTTTTAAAGGCGGTCACATTGCACATGCCGCCCTGCATGGCGCTGCGGTAGTAGCTGCCGCCGCTGGCTTTGCTCAGCGCGGCGTTCTGGCTGACCAGCACCGAGGAGGAACGGTGCTTCTCCTTGGCGGGCATGGTAAAGCTGGGCGCGCCGGACACCTCCACAAAGGCGTCAAAGCTCATCAGGTAACGCAGGATCAAGTACATATCCACCGCACAGGTGGTGTTGCCGCTGTCGATGCCGCAGGCGTCTGTCCAGCTGCTGGCGGTGGTGCCGATGCGCTGGGACAGGGTGTTCATCTGCGCCACCCAGCCGTCCAGATCGCCGCCGGAAAGGGTGTACGCCACACCCATGGCTGCCTCGTTGGCATTGCGGGTAAGCATGGCGTACATGGCTTCCCGGTAGGTGAAAGTCTCGTTGGAGCGCATATCTGCGTTATTGGTGTTGTAAACGTAGTCCGAGATGGCAAAGGGCATCTGGAAGGTGCTGTCCAGCTGGTCGGCGTAGTTGGTCAGCAGCACGGCAAGGGTCATATATTTGGTCAGACCACCGGCAGATATCTGCTTTGTGCTGTCCTTATCATAGACGATAATGTTGGTATCCGTGTTCACGATATAGGCGCTTGCAGCCTGCACCTGATACACCGGGCTGGGGTCGAACATGGCCCCGGCGGGCAGCACAAGGCAGCTGAGCAGAAATACAAGCGAAAGAACCAGTGCAAAAATACGTTTCATGTGGACAATTCCTTTAAAAAGCGATAAAATATACGAGATACGGCTGCGCTGTGCGGCGCGCCGGAAGATCAATTTTGCAGCAAGCGTGCTGTGTTCTATAATAATAACAGGTTTGCCGGGGCGTTACAAGAGCCTTGCGGTGTTTTACACCGTTCTTTCGCTCCGGCAGGGAGGGCAGGAATGGTATATCTTACAGGGGATACCCACGGCGATATCCAGCGCTTCAAGCAGGGCAAGCTGCGCTGGCTGGGCAAGAAGGACACCGTGGTGGTGCTGGGAGATTTCGGCTTTGTGTGGGACGGCAGCGCCGCAGAGCGCAAGCGGCTGGACTGGCTGCGCAAGCGCCCCTACACGGTGCTGTTTCTGGACGGCAGCCACGAAAATTACGACCTGCTGGCACAGTACCCGGAGACCGAACTGTTCGGCGGCAGGGTGCAGAGCCTTGGCGGCAACGTATACCATGTGTGCCGGGGCAGTGTGCTGGAGCTGGAGGGCAAGAGCTATCTCTGCTTCGGTGGTGCGGAAAGTCAGGATAAGGACGACCGGGAGCCGGGCGTGAACTGGTGGAAGCAGGAGATGCCCAGTGACGAGGAGTACGACACCTGCCGCCGCAACTTAGAGGCAGTAGACTACAAGGTAGATTATGTGCTGACCCACGATGCACCAAGCAGATTTTTGGATTTTACCGCCCTTGCCCTTGGCGAAAGCAACCGTCTGCACCTGTTTCTGGACGAAATCTTGCTCAAGCTGACCTACGAAAAATGGTTTTTCGGCTGCTACCACAAGGATGTGCAGCTTTCCACCAAGAGCCGGTGTGTGTTCTGTGATGTGATCCCCATGGGCGAGCGGCGCACCGGGCTGTTCCACCGATAGGAGGCAAAATGCAGGTCACGGTAAAACTTGCCACTCGGGAGGGGGCGGCGCACGTCAGCGGCATTCTGGCGGGCTTTACCCTGCTGGCAAAGCGCGGGGAGCTGACCCTGCGGGTGCAGGACGAGCGGCAGGGCAGTCCCCTTGCCCGGGAAGCGCTGCTGGAAACCGAGATCGACGGCCGCACGGTGGTGTTTGACCTGATGGACGGCTACTTCTACAACGACCCGGCGGCGGTGCTGGCGCTGTTCCAACGGGCAGATGTGGTGTTCAAACGTTCCTTTTCGGAGGAGAAGAACCGGCAGTTCCCGGGCGATATCTCCGCAAAACTGCGGCCATTGGGACTGAACTACTACGTTACCTGTCCGGGCTCGCCGCTGGAAGCGGAGCGCAGCGCAAAGAGCCGCCTGAAGCAGTGGGCACTTTCCACCCGCTGCTATCCGCAGGACTTTGAAGCCCGGCTGACCCGGGTGCGCAAAAAGCCGCGCATCCTCTTTCTCACCCGTCTGTGGGACCCAGAGGAGCCGGCGGTGCAGCAATATCCGGACTTACAGGCAGAGTGGCGGCAGGTGAACGCAGACCGCATCGAGCTGCTGCACCGGCTGCAAAGTGCTTTCCCGGCGCAGTTCATCGGCGGCGTATCGGACAACGCCTGCGCCCGGCGGCTGTGCCCGGAACTGATCGTACCGGACAAGCTGACCGGCAAGCGGGCGTATCTGCACCGGATGCAGCACACCGAGATCTGCGTGGCTTCTACCGGACTGCACGGCTCTACCGGCTGGAAACTGGCCGAGTATGTGGCGGCGGGGCGCGCTATTGTCACCGAGCCGCTGCGGTACACCCTGCCGGGCGGCTTTGAAGAGGGTAAAAACTATAAAACATATACGTCCCCGGCAGAGTGTGAGGAGCAGCTGCGGCAGCTGCTGGCAGACCCGGCGGCGATACTGGCTATGGCTCAGCACAATGCGGCGTACTATCAAGCGTGGCTGCGGCCGGAGCAGCAGGTGCGGCAGGCTTTGCGGCAGCTGGAAACAGGGGAAATGTAAGGGGGAAAATGGGGTATGGAAGAGCAGAAGCGGCATAGCGGCTTTGAGACGATGCGCATTCTCAGTATGGTGATGATCGTTCTGATGCACGGTATCGGGCACGGCGGGCTGGGCAGTGCGGCACCGCAGGGGTCGGCGGCATTCTGGATCTACTGGCTGCTGTTTATTCTGGCGCGTGTGTCCACCAACTGCTTTGTAATGCTTTCCGGCTATTATCTGTCGGAGCGCAAGGGGGCTGTCCGCGCCGGGCGGCTGTTCCGCATCGGGGCACAGGTGTGGTTTTACTCCATGCTCACTTTCTGCGTTGCGGTCAAGGCGGGTGCGGTGCCGCTTTCAGCCATTTCGCTGCTCCGGGCACTTTTACCCCTTACCTCCAACGGTTACTGGTTTGCCTCGGCCTATTTTCTGATGTACCTCTCGGTGCCGGTGCTGAACGCGGTGGTGCAAAGCCTTGACCGGCGGCAGTACAAAACGCTGCTGCTGGTGGCGCTGCTGCTGCAAAGCGTGTGGGGCACGCTGTTCTACTGGGCAACGGATGAAACCTTTGTGAATAACGGGTACAGCTTTATTTGGTTCTACACCCTGTATTTTATGGCCGTTTATTTCCGCAAATACCGGGTGACTGTGCCCAGCGGGCTGTGTTTGCTGGCATATCTGGCAGCTTCGGCGGCGGGGCTTTTCAACCGGATGCTGGCGCTGCGGGTGGAAAACGCTTTGCACCTGAACGGTTTTATAAATACCGTCAACGGCTATCAGGCACTGGCTACGGTCATTGCTTCGGCAGCGATGTTTCTGCTGTTCCAGAATATCCGTATCCGCTCGGACTACTGGCGGCGCTGGGTATTCCGGCTGGCACCGCTGTCTTTCGGGGTGTATCTGCTGCACGACAGCGATTTTACCCGGGCGCTGCTATGGCAGCTGGTGGATCTGCCCCGGTTTGGCGGGGCGCTGCTGCCCTCGCTGGCTTACCTGACCGGTGCAGTGCTGCTGATCGCCGCTGCGGGCTACGCGGTGGATGCCGTGTATCAGCGGCTCTACCGCCTGCTGCACCTGCCCGCACTGGAAACAAAGCTGGATGCCCTGACCGCCCGCATCCTGCAAAACATTGTTGGGAGCAAAGAATAATATTCTATCGTGGGTCGGAAGCCTGAGCGCTTCTGACCCGCTTTTTTATGCGTGAAGTTGTAGTAATGGATGCCGTTTGCCATCACGGCCCCTCCTGTGAAAAAAGCGTATATCGCGGCCCGCAGGCCGCGATATACGCGAACTATAAAAATATTATTTCCGCTGAAGTTGCGCAAAGCAAAGCGGAGCGCACTTAAAATCGTCCTCAGTTCATCGGCCCGGCCTTGTCGAACATCTGCTGCACCTGCGCGGCCAGCAAAGCGTGGGCAGGGCTTTCCAGCAGCGGGTCGGCGGCAAGCAATGCAGAGGCCTCGCTCTGAGCAGCGTGCAGGGTACGGGTGTCATTCATCAGGTCGGCGATCTGCAAGGTGGGCAGACCGTGCTGACGGCTGCCGAAAAAGTCGCCGGGGCCGCGGGTCTCCAGATCGTACTGCGCCACGGCAAAGCCGTCGGTGGTGGAGCAGAGGAATTTCAGCCGCTTCTGCACGGCCTCGCTGGTATTGTCGCTGACAAGGAAGCACCAGCTCTCGGCAGCGCCGCGTCCCACCCGCCCGCGCAGCTGGTGCAGGGCGCTCAGACCGTAGCGCTCGGCGTTTTCGATCACCATCACGCTGGCGTTGGGCACGTCCACGCCCACCTCGATGACGGTGGTGGACACCAGTGCGTCCAGTCGCCCGGCCTTGAAATCTTCCATGACGGCAGCTTTCTCCTTGGGTTTCAGCTTGCCGTGCATCAGCCCCACCCGGCGGTCGGGCAGCAGCGTCTTGGCAATGTCCTCGTAGTAGGTCTTGACCGCGTTCAGCCCGCCGTCCGGCACATCCTCAATGGCAGGGCAGACCAGATACACCTGCCGCCCTTTGTCAATCTCGCTGTCCAGAAAGCGGTACAGGTCCTGCCGCCGCTTGCCGGTGATGCACCGGGTCTTGACCGGGGTGCGCCCGGGGGGCAGCTCGTCCAGAACGGAGATATCCAGATCGCCGTAGATCAAAAGCCCCAGCGTGCGGGGGATAGGGGTGGCACTCATGACCAGCAGGTGCGGGTTCGCGGCTTTTTCTGCCAGTGCGCCGCGCTGGCGCACCCCAAAGCGGTGCTGCTCGTCGATGACCGCCAGACCCAGCCGGGCAAACTCCACCCCTTCGCTCATCAGGGCGTGGGTGCCCACCACAAGGTCGGCTTCATCCTTGCGGATGGCAGCCAGCGTGGTGCGGCGGGCGGCGGCCTTCATGCCGCCGGTCAGCAGGGCGACCCGCATCCCGAAGGGGGCAAGCAGCCGGTTGAGCCCCTCGGCGTGCTGCGCGGCCAGAATTTCGGTAGGCGCCAGCAACGCAGCCTGATACCCCGCCCGGATGCACGCCCAGATGGCGGCAGCGGCCACCAGCGTTTTGCCGCTGCCCACATCGCCCTGCAACAGGCGGTTCATGGCGGTATCGCCCGCCATATCGGTCAGAATTTCCTCCACCGCGCGGCGCTGCGCCCCGGTGGGGGCAAAGGGCAGACTCTGCCAGAAAGGGGCTGGGTCGGCGCGGCGCATGGGTGCCCCGGTGGCCGCAGCGCCCCGGCTGCGCATCCGCCCGATGCCCAATTGCAGCACCAAAAGCTCCTCGTAGATGAGCCGCCGCCGCGCCGCTGCGGCCTGTTCCTCGGTGGCAGGGCAGTGGATGGCGCGCACCGCCTCGGCCTTGGGCAGCAGACGGTATTTTTGCAGCATCTCCGGGGGCAGTGGGTCGGGCAGCAGCTCCGCGTGGGGCAAAAGCTGCCGGATGCAGCGGGAGATGGCGCTGCTGGTAAGCCCCTCGGTCTGGGGGTAAACGGCCTCAAAGGGCGCGGCCTGGATCTGTTCAGCGGTGCGCACCTGCGGGTTGACCATCTGGCGGCGCAGCATCCCGCCGGTCACGATGCCCTGAAAATAGTATTCCTGCCCCAGCTGCAATTTCTGGGTGGCGTAGGGGTTGTTGAACCATGTGATCTCCAGACTGGCTACATCGTCCCCGGCGGTGATGCGCTCCATCCGCCGCCCACCCGGCAAAATGCGCCCGCCGGGCTTTGCAAACACCTCGGCCTTTACCACGCATTCGGTGTCGGCGGGAGCTTCCGCAATGGAGTAGGGCTTGGAAAAGTCGATGTAGCGCCGGGGGTAATGGCACAGCAGGTCTGCCAGCGTCACGATGCCCAGTTTTTCGAACCGCTCTGCGGTCTTTGGACCGACCCCCTTCAGGTAGCGCACCGGGGTGTCCGGCGTTAAGGTGGTGCGGTTTTCGGTGGGCATGGCGTTTCAACTCCCTTCCAAGCGTAGTATAGCCATTGTAACACGGACGGGGAACAGATGCAAATATTTTGCCTTTGCGCGGCAGCTGTGGTACACTGAATAGAAAAAGAGAAGAAGGGGAGATACCATGGAGATCCGCAACGCAACTATGGACGATTTACAGGCCATTGCCGCCGTGGAGGCGGCCTGTTTTCCGGCAGCGGAGGCTGCCACAGCAGAAGAATTTGCCGGGCGGCTGGCACACTATGCCGATCATTTCTGGCTGCTGCTTGAGCAGGGGGAGCTGGTGGCCTTTGTGGACGGCTTTTGCACCGACACACCCGACCTGACTGATGAGATGTACGCGGATGCCGCCCTGCATGATGAAAACGGCGCATGGCAGATGATCTTTGGGGTGAACACCCTCCCGCGCTGCCGCCGCCGGGGCTATGCCGGGCTGCTGCTGCAAAGAGCCATCGCAGATGCCCACACACAGGGGCGCAAGGGGCTGGTACTGACCTGCAAGGAGAAGCTTTTGCACTACTATGCAAAGTTCGACTTTGCGAACGAGGGCGTTTCCACTTCCACCCACGGCGGGGTGGTGTGGTATCAGATGCGGCTGCGGTTCTGAGAGAACGGTTTGGAATGCGCGCCGCGTGCGCTCTGCGCATAAATAGCGGAATTAGTTTTTTTATTCGGGATTCAGAAAAGCCTGCGGGCTTTTCTGAATCCCCTTTTCACGG
>OOCW01001987.1_pt1 | contig 12554 bp, 8 predicted proteins | sample 1671201 | NCBI WGS metagenome assembly OOCW01 (sample SAMN06348132, study PRJEB24527) | human gut metagenome | biome: human gut; feature: ankylosing spondylitis patient; material: feces | host: Homo sapiens | place: China | collected 2015-10
GTACGGTGACTGGAGTTCAGACGTGTGCTCTTCCGATCTTGGCGGGATGGTATACGTCTTATACGTATTTTCCAATGTATACCACTAATGCGACGGTGCTCGTGAATCGTCAAGATATTACATTAGGGCTGAGCAGTAGTTCAGATTTTTATATTCGAGAAGATTTGCTCTCAACGTTTCAAGGGATTATTAATAGTGTGAAGTTAAGAAATGAAGTGGCTCATCGTTTAGAAACTAAGAATTTAGGTGGAATCTCAGTAAGTTCAGATGATAGTTCTATTATTCGAATTAAAGTCACTCATGCTGATCCCGAACTTGGGGCGGAAGTGGCGAATATGACGGCTATTGTCTTTCAAGAGATGATTAAAGAGATGATGTATGATATGGATTCATCTATTTTAGATGAGGCTATGCCTTCCTATGTACCACAAAGTATGAATTTATCAACGAAGGTCATGATTGGAGCAATCCTTGGAGGTATGGTAGGTGTCGGGATTTGTTTTTTAAGAGAGTATTTAGATAAAACCGTGAAATCACCGAAAGAAGTGGAATTGATATTAGAGATTCCGATTATGGGCGTGATTCCAGATTTAAATGTGAAGGCTGTATCGAAGTAGGAGGGAAATCATGGATGCAACATTAGTTACTTTAAATCAATCTAAATCAACCGTAAATGAAGCGTATCGCACACTACAAAGTAATGTTAGCTTTTCATCGGTCGATCAAGGATTAAAGACATTAACAGTTACAAGTCCAGGGGTGTCAGAGGGAAAAAGTACAACCTCAGCAAATTTAGCTATTACGTATTCACAAACTGGACAAAAGGTTTTATTAGTCGATTGTGATTTACGATGCCCACGGATTCATCATTTATTTCAATTAGGGAACCAAAAAGGATTAACAAATCTTCTTTGCTTAAAACAAGAGTTAGAGGAAGTCAAACAACGTGTTCAAGACAATCTAGATGTCTTAACGACCGGGCCACTCCCACCGAATCCAGTTGAAGTCTTAAATTCTCAAGGGATAAAGCAATTTATTGAAGATATTCGTGAATTGTATGACATCATTATTTTTGATACCCCACCGGTTGGCATTTTAACGGATGCAGCTTTAATCGCCTCACAGACAGATGGGGCCTTACTGGTGGTGGCGTCGGGTAAAAGTGAAATTGATTTACTCAAGCAAGCGAAAGAACAATTAAATCATGCCAAGGCTAATCTGATTGGGGCGGTCATGACCATGGTACCGATGCAGTCTAAAAATTATTATCGCTATTATGAACATTATGGCTTAGATACAAAGCCGAAGCGACGTTTTCGCTTATGGAGAAAAAAACGATGAATGTTACTCAGCAATCACTTGCGTTTTGTTTATCAAAAGCAATACGAAATCAGGATTTGACGAAAGGTATTGACATAGAGATAGATTCCCTCATGGAAGAAGCGAAAGCCCATGATGTAAAGGGATTAGTGTATAAAGTTTTAAAGTCTCAGTATGATTTAAAGGCCTATCAAAAAGAAGTTTTGCTTCAAAGTTATACGCAATCCCGCTACTTCCAATTAGCCCTTCAAACGTTATCTAAATTACAAGAAGCTGGGATAAAGGTCGTGTTATTAAAAGGAAGTGTCTTAAAATCATTGTATCCCATGCCCGATCTTCGAACGATGGGAGACGTTGATATTTTAGTGCCTAAATATCAGTTACAAGCGGTGCATCAGGTTCTAACAGAGCTAGGTTATACAAAGCGGAAGTCTCACAATGAAAAGCATGATGTTTATGATGGCCAAGGTTTTCATTTGGAAGTCCACTGGTCTTTAGTGAATGCGTCTCGTCAAGGGGGGAGTGAAGATTTTGAAATATTATTGTGGAATCAACTACAAGAAGTGACGATTAATAATCACTCCTTTTTAACGCTTGGTAAGGAAGATTTCTTGGTTCATTTACTTGTCCATGCAGCTGGTCATATGAAATCATCAGGTTTTGGCATCCGACAGCTTTGCGATTTTACGTTATGGATTGAAAAGCATGAATCTTTAGATTGGGACTCTATTAAGATACGACTTGAGGAGCTAAAGATTGAGACGTTTAGCTGGTATGCCTTAGCGGCCTGTCAACGATTACTCGATTTAAACATGGAGGTGCCACCGGTAGATGACGTAGCACTTGAGTCGTTGATAAAAGCGATTTTTGAAAGTGGGGTTCATGGGCATCGAGAACAAGATAAGCAATTTGGAAATTATTTCGCTTACGGGAAACATAAACAACAGATGTGGCGAATTTGGCTGCAATGTGTGTTTCCTTCTCGTCGCGATTTATCTCGTCGTTATACGTATGCTCATCGGTATCCGTGGCTGTTACCTGTGGCATGGATGCATCGAATTATTCATGTTATCTTTCATCCGATGTTTACGAAGAAGCAAAAGCTTTACTTCTTTTTTAAAACACCATCTCTCGCGAAGCAAAAAGCTTCACTTTTACACGCTCTAGGTTTATCACAATAAACAAAATATGGTAATATAATTGGGAAGAGCATGAAAAAGGAGAGAGTATGAAAAGAATTTGGCTTATTTTAAGTATAGGATGGATGTGTTTCATTTTTTATCAAGGATCAAGACAGCTTGATGAATCATACAGTAACAGTGATGTTGTTGTTGATCAGGTCATGGAGATCATCGAAACAATTCAAGAGATGTTTAAGAAGCCAGTATCAACTGAAACAAATCAGGTCGTAACACAAAAAAATGAACATCAAGTTTATGAAACCGCATTAGCGAAAGAAAAATTTCGAAAAGATGTCGCGTATGTGATTCGTAAAAGCGCCCATTTTTTCGAATATGGACTGTTGGCCGCCTTATTAGCAATCACCTTTTATTTGTTAAAACAGTCGAAGTTGAATCTAGTCATTTATTCTTTATTTATCACCTTGATGTGTGCGGTTGGGGATGAATTTTATCAATCCTTTATTGGGCGAGGCAGTAATGTCCGAGATATTGTTATTGATTTTAGTGGGGCGTTATTTGGAATTGCTTGCGTTGAGGTCATGTTATGGCTCGTTAGATCTTCAAAATCAAAAGGCATGAAATCCAGTTAGGCTCTCATGCTTTTTTTGTTAAGAATCTTTAGGATGAGTTTATACTTCTAGTAAGTATAGAGAACATTCGATTCAGAGTTTGTTTTGTTTAGGATTAGCATAGGTATATTCTTATAAAAGTTACATATTAATGTTAATTTTTATAATATTTGGAAATGTGTTGAATTATTAGAGGTAATATGTTAAAATCATTAGGAAAATAAAGGTAAACCATGAATTATATTCCTTGTGTCGATGCTTGGAATATATGGAGTTAGTGGTTCAACCGGCTCTTAGAAATGATTAATTTGGGTAATCATGTTTAAGGCCCTTTTTGTACTTAAAACTTAATGTAGAGAAACGATGAAGTATATTCTGTATGTGGGCACTTGGAATATATGGAGTTAGTAGTGCAACCGGCTTTATGAATGAAGATTTGTAAAGCCTTTTTTTATGTTCATTTCCGAAAAATTGGGTAAAAAGTCGGATTTGGATGAGAAGAGAGAAGTTAGGGGGATAAAAATTGAATCTTTATTACACGTATAGACGTCGAGTCTCATTATTGATGGCTATTGTTTTAATGGTACAAATGATTTTTCAATTATTTGTACCCGTCACTTATGCTAAAAGTGTACGGGACACGACTCAGCTAGTTCCTGTGCTAACGGTTAATGGACAGACGGTAAATTTAGATGACGTCGTGGAGTTAAGGCCGGGAGATGAGGTCTCGCTACAGGTAGATTATTCAAACAAACTATCAGAGAATGGGCTAAAACCAGGAGATGTTCTGTGTTTTAAATTGCCTAAGGCATTTGAAGATTTAACATTGAATACGGAAAATTTACGCCATCATTTTAGTGAGATTACGATTGAAAATAATGAGATCAGGTTAGTAGCGGGAGAACATATCACAACAGCGATTGAGGGAATGCTACAAATCTCAGCGACAGTAGGAACCATTGAATATGAACAACCTGAAGATTTTGTGATTAATCTACCAGGATCAAAAATTGACGTCGAAGTGGTGATGAAACCAGAACAGGCTATCGATCGTGTCATTGATAAGAAAGTGAATGGATCAGATGGTGAGTATGAGATTCCATCGAATTCAATGGGTTCTATTATTGGGCAAATCGTTCCATATTCAGTCATGATTAATGAGAAGTATTCGCTCATGGAAAATGCCCAGTTTATAGATGCGATTCCAGCTGGAATGGAAATCGTTGAAGGTAGTTTAAAAGTGCAAAAAATGGAGGACGGTACGCTAGTTGATGTAGATGTCAACATCACATCTTATAACCCATTAATGCTTGATTTAGGGACCATTAAGGAACCTTATAAAATTTCATATGATTTAAAAGTAGTTGAGGATAAGGTGAGTTATATTAATAAAGCAACGATTAGCTCAAAACATCAACCAGCATCAACTGATCAAGCCATTGCTAAACCACCAATGAACTGGCCAACAGGAGATCGCTATTTAGTTAAATATTTATCATCCCATCAATCGCATTTAACACCTGATGTCAATGGGTCTGTTGTTGGACAGGTGATTGATTATGAAATTAAAATTAATGAATTAAAAGAACATCTAAATGGTGTGACATTTAAGGATCATATTCCGGAAGGAATGCAATTAGTTTCGGGTTCTATTCAAATTCTTAAAGAGGAACGTGGGGTAACGACAGATGTTACAGCCGAATTTTTAAGTCAAATCACGACAGAAGGTCAATTATTTGAAATTGATTTTGGAAATATTTCAACTCAATATACAATTAAATATCAAACAGAAATTATAGAAGATAAGCCTTCGTATAACAATAAAGCTGAACTAGATTGGGAAGGTAATCATGCTGAAAGTGAGGTCCCAGTGACACCTAACTACACTAAGCCAGGTCAAGGAAACGTGTCTAAGTCGATTACTTCAGGGCAACTAAAACCAGATGAGAATGATAGTGTCATTGGTCAAAAATTAACCTACTCGATTATTGTTAATAATGAATTGACTGAGAAAGTCGATTTAAAATTAGTTGATCAAATGCCAGATGGGATGAAGCTTGATGTTAACTCTATAAAAATCTATCATGAAGTCGGGCAAGGACAATTTGTCGAGGTGACAGATCAGTTTATGATTCATGCCACAGAAGAATTACTTGAAATTGATTTTGGTACGACCGATCAGCGCTATAAAGTAGAGTATGTCACTGAAATCACAAAAGATTTAGAAAGTTATACGAATGTGGCTGATGTGACTTGGGGATCAAATGGCGAGCAGGACTCAAGTTCATCGACAACGAAACCATCTGAGCCAGGTTTAGGTCCGATGGAAGGTGAAGATGTTATTAAAAAGATTAATTATTGGGGTGAACATGACGAATTCGAACTTCAGCCCGATTATCAAGGGTATTATGTAGGACAAACGATTGACTATAAAATTACCGTTAATGAAAATTATGAGGAAAAGAAACAGACGGTTTTAACCGATTACTTGCCAGCAGGAATGTCGTATGTTGAAGGAAGCTTAAAAGTTACGAAAATAGACCGTTATTGGCAATGGTCGGATGTGACAGAGGACTTTACTGATAAACTAACCGTTACTGATGGCGTCCTAAGTCTTGACTTTGGTAATATCCGCGATAAATACATCGTGGAATATAAGTTGAAAATTACATCGTATCAAGCAGAGGGATGGCGTAATAACGCTGAGTTAGTATGGTCTGAAGGAAGTGCGGAAGATGATACTTTATTAAAACCAACGCAACCGGAAACAATTATTCCTATGATTAGTAAAAAAGTATCGGGCAACGATTTAATTGAGCAATATCCAAATTGGGACTCTGAAAGTCTAATTGGGAATACGTATCAATTTACCATTGAGATTAATGAAAAATCACTTGATTTAACGAAGGTGAAATTAGAAGATTTCATTCCAGATGGAATGGAACTTACAGGGGAAATAAAAGTTGAAAAGAAAATTCATGAACCATGGCATAGCTACTTCACAGATGTGACCTCAGAATTTCAATCGAAAATTAAAGTAGAAGGTCAGAAGTTAACGATTGACTTTGGTGATATTTCAACCGCTTATAAAGTCACGTATTCGCTGAAAGTAACTGAAGCTCAGGAGTTGTATGATAATAAAGCAACAGTGAGTTGGGGAGAAGGAAATAACCAATCAGATAACGCAGTCGTTAAGCCTTATCAGCCACAACCAGGTGAGTATAGTGAGCTTCATAAAACGGTCAATGGAAAAGATGAGATTACCATTGTTCCAGACCATAATTATTTAAATACAACATTAAATTATCAATTGATTGTTAATGATTTGTTAGAGTCAAAGCATAATGTCGTGGTAAGTGATCAATTACCTGAGGGATTAATTTTAAATCAAAATAGTCTTAAAATTGAGAAAGTCTTTGGAAATAATCAGGTGAAAGATGTCACTTGGGAGTTTAGAAATAATCAAAAGATTACGACAACTGAGAACTCATTCACCATTGATTTTGGGGATATTAATACACGGTATTATGTGAGCTATACTGCGCAAATTACAGAAGAGAAAGATGTTTTTGTCAATACTGCGACGCTTGAAGCTACCAATCAATCTACAGAATCGGCACATGCTAAAGTTGAAATTGATTGGGAGGCAACTAAACCAACGGATGAGGATATCTTAATTGAGAAAACATCACTACAGGATCATATTTCACAAGTCGGTGATAAGGTGAAATATAAGATTAAAATCAATGAAGAGCATCGTCGTTTACTTAACTTACATGTGACAGATGTGATTCCGCAGGGAATGAAGTTAGATGTTGATAGTTTAAAGGTTACCGAAGTTGTGAATGAGTACTATCAAAAGGATATTACTCAGGAATTAAAGAATCAATCTAAAATCCAAGCATCAGAGTCACAGTTTGAGATTGACCTTTTTGATGGCTATAGTATGTATGTCATTGAGTATGAGTGCGTGGTGACGGAGCTTGAAAATAATTATCAGAACTCAGCCCAATTAAGTGGTGAATCATTTAAACGTGTTGTCAAGAATCAGTTGAACTTCGAGTCAATGTCAGGAACATTAAATGCGAATAAAATTGTCGATCGAAGTGCGATTACTTCGGAAGAAAGTCAAGAAGTGGTCTATAGCATTATCGTTTGGAATTCGATGGATATTGCTTCTGAATATATTAAAATTTCAGATCCCTTAGATCCTCGTGTGAAATTTTTAGGTGTCGAAGGCTCTGATGAGTCGTTCACTGTTGAATATGATGAAGCGACGCATACAGTGACCGCTTATAATCATGATATTTTAACACCAGTTAATTATGAACAAGCTCGAGCGGTTAAGATTCGTGTGAGTTTTGAAGACGTTGAGGGTGGAGAAACCGTCCGAAATACAGCTAAAATTAATGATTCTAATCGTCATGTCGATGTGAAAAAAGGATATAAATTTGAAGCTGAAAAAATCGGAAGTGATACTGGGCAACCGTTACAGGGAGCTGAGTTTAAAGTCATTAATGAAGATGGTGAGATCATTATTCCTTCTCTTATTAGTAATGAGGAAGGTAAGTTAAGTGGTGAAATTCCTCAACCAGGAACGTATTACTTAGTCGAAACGAAAGCTCCTAATGGGTATCAATTGTTAAAGGATCAGATTTCCTTCGAAATTTTAGAGAGTACCATTGGACAAACCATTTCTATTGGAACAATCGAGAATCATCCGAAAGGTGAAGAACCAAACACTGGCTCATTAGAAATTACAAAAATTGATTTAGGTTCTAAAGAGTTATTGTCAGGAGCAATCTTCGAAATAAAAAACCTAGCGGGTGAGGTTGTTCAAAGAGGCGAAACAAAAGATGGATACTTGACATTCGAAAACCTTCCGTATGGAAGTTATACGTATCAAGAAGTCCAAGCGCCACCAGGCTATCACTTAGATTCAACGGTTTATCCATTTGAAATCAATGAAATGACAAGTAATATTCAAGTTACGGTAACGAATCGAAAAAATAATATATTTGATCAATTACCAGAAACAGGCGGCATGGGAACGACTATCTTTACGATGGTAGGAGGATCGCTACTTCTTGGAGGAGCAGTCATTCAAGAGAGAAATAAACGAAAAAAAATATCAAAATAAATTAGGGGGATTCAAATGAAATCAAAATTTAGTTTTATTCAAAAAATGTGTTCATGGATGTTAGTTTTAGCTTTAATTGTGTCGATGATTCCAACGACGATTCATGCTGCACCTAAAGAGAGATTAACAGGGTCATTAACGATTAATAAATTAGATAAAGACAGTAAGGAACCGATTGAAGGGGTTGAGTTTACAGCTTATCGAATCATTGATTTAACGGAAGAAAATAACACGGAGACATATCGTTTTACAGAGTCATTTGCACCGTTCTTTGAAGGAACGTTAACAGCTGATGAATTTGCTGCCTCAGATGCAGAGCAATTAACACGTTATATTTCAGATCTTGAAAGCTACATTAAGAGTGAAGGTATTTCAGGGACAGCAGCAGATACAACAAATGCTGAAGGATTAGCTGAAATTTCCGACTTAAATTTAGGATATTATTTAATTGTTGAAACAGCTTATCCTGCTCAAGTTATTGCACCGATGGCCTCATTTATTCTTTCTGTTCCAATGATGAATCAGACAGGGAATGGTTGGATTTATGACATTAAAGTCAGTCCAAAAAATATTACAGCCACAACGGGATTATCATTAACGAAAACAGGATCAATCGGAAATGGAGCAGAACACCCATTACGAGATGTTACGTTTAAATTAGAAAAGAAAAATGGGGATTCTTGGACGTTTATAAGTGATTTAACGACTAATGAGTCTGGAATCATTCAAGTAGCTGATTTAACGCAAGGAACGTATCGTTTTACAGAGGTGGATGCACCTGAAGGATATATCGTTAATTCAACTCCAATCGAATTTACAGTGAAATGGAATGGAGAAAAATTAGTTTATGATTATAATGGAGACACATTTGAAAATCTTAATATTAAGGTAAATAATGATAAGCCAACAATTGATAAAGTAGTGAGTCAACCAGAGGCTAATATTGGTCACTCAGTTACTTGGACGGTAACGGCAACAGTACCTGAATTAATTCAAAGCTTAAAAACATATGAAATCATCGATACATTAAGTCAAGGATTAACTTATCAACCAGAGACTTTAGTGGTTAAATTAGGTGAAACAACATTACAGTTAGGCACTGACTATACGGTTCATTTTGACGAAACAGCAAATCAAGTAAGTATTCAATTTAAGCCTGAACGTTTATCACAAGGTAATTTAACGATTACATATAAGACAGAGTTAAATGAACATGCTATTCTTGCTGGCGATGGAAACCCAAATAAGGTTCAATTAAACTATTCAACATCAACTGATGAGAATTCAACACCAACGACAACAACACCTGAGAAAGATCCAGCAGTCTATACTTTTGGTTTAAAAATCATAAAAGAAAATACTCAAAATGAATTATTATCAGGAGCTATTTTTGATTTATACCGTGTGACTGATTCTGGAAATGTTTTAGTTAAAGAGGGATTGGAAACAGTAAATGGGATCGTGACAGTAGACGGATTAGCTAGTGGGAAGTATATGTTAGTTGAAACACAAGCTCCAGAAGGATACAATTTATTGAAAAATCCAATTTACTTTGAAATTACTTCAAAATATGAAAATGGAGTGTTAGTGGAGCATAATACAACTAATGGTTATTATGAAATGACTGTTATTAATAAAAAAGGATTTACTTTACCAGAGACTGGTGGAATGGGAACAATCATTTTCACTGTTGTTGGTTTAGGGATGATGACTGTAGCTGCTTCAGCTTATGTGATCATGAAACGTAAGGATACACAAAAATAAGTGAAGTGAATCGTAAAAAAAGAGACAGGAAACTGTCTCTTTTTTATCACTAGGAGGAACAAATGAAAAAAAGAATATTACTACTGATTCTCTTTTTAATGGGATTTGGGATTTTATTATATCCACTAGTCACTCAGATTGTCTCAAATTTTAATCAATCATATGCTATTTTAAATTATCAACAAACGATTTCTCAATTAGATGATGAAGTTAAACAAAGTTTAAAGGAAGAAGCCAATCACTACAATCACCAGTTACTTGAACAGGTAACTGTGATAGAAGGAAAGAGCTATCTTTCGTTATTAGATGTAGGAGAAGCGATGGCATATATTCAAATTCCTAAGATTAAGGTTGATTTACCTATTTATCATGGAACAAGTGAGGCTGCTTTACAAAAAGGGGTGGGTCACATGGAGAATACGTCACTACCGGTGGGAGGGTTAGGCACGCATGCTGTTTTAACAGGCCATACGGGGTTACCACAAGCTACATTGTTTACGAATTTAACTAAGCTTGAGCTTGGTGATACGTTTTCTATTCATCTACTGGATGAGGTTTTATCTTATGAAGTCGATCAAATAAAAGTTGTGTTACCAGAAGAAACGTCAGATTTACAAATTATTGAAGGAGAGGATTATGTAACGCTTATCACTTGTACACCTTATGGAGTGAATTCACATCGTTTATTAGTTCGTGGGACACGTGTGGAAGAAGTAGAATCAGAGGAGGAAGAGACAAGTTCCGCCACAGAGAGTCAATCATCATCTAAAAAAGAGGTAGTAGACTTACAAAATCAATTATTAATGAATTCAAAGATCTATCTTGTGTTGGGAATCATTACGCTCATCGGTAGTATCCTATTCATCGTTAAAATAAGAAAAAGAGGGTGATAGATGATGAAAAAGGTATTATTGATCATTATATTTTTATGCGGTTTAAGTCTTTTTTGTTATCCCCTTATTAATCGTACCACAAATGATTTTGAAATGAAGAAATGCATAAAAAGGTTTCAAAACACACTTACTTCTGAGGATAAATCAGTTCTTGATTTAAATGATTTATTTCTAGAATTTCAACAGTATAACCAGGAGCTTTATGAAAGTAAACAAGTTAACTTAGTTGATCCGTTTTCTTATGAACAGGCAAGCTTTAATTTAAAGTGTTATGGATTTGAAGATGAGATGTTTGGGTATCTTTCAATTCCTAAGTTATCAGTGGAGCTTCCCATTTATTTGGGGGCAACGAATGAAAATTTAAATAAAGGTGCTGTCCATTTAAGTGAGACGTCACTTCCGATTGGAACGATGAATAGTAATTCGGTCATTGCCGCTCATAATGGATGGTATGGAAAAACACTATTTCGGCACTTAAATCAGTTAGTCTTAGGAGATGAAATAAAGGTCACGAACGTTTGGGAAACTTTAACTTATGAAGTCGTCGAGATTGAGATTATTCAACCCGATGAGATTGATAAGGTTTTGATTCAGGAGGGAAGGGAATTAATCACGTTGATGACCTGCCATCCCTATGGAAAAAATACCGAACGTTATCTTATCTATGCGGAACGTGTATATAAGAACTAGTTAAATCTTTTGACTGGTTCTTTTTCTGTTTTTTCGACAGATGAAGGACTTTTAGGTGATTTAGAGTTTATTTAGCTTAATTCGCAGCTATTTTTGAAAAAAATTATTTTGTAACGAGAGTGACAGTTAATGTATAGAGTGTGTATTGGGGTGACCACAAAAATGGTAAATATTGATTTTAGTGCTTTTCTGCTGATTTGTGCTTTTTATGATCCTTTGTTATAATGAGCGCTAAGGAGGGATGAGCTGGATTCAATATACAAGTGTTCATGTTGAGATGCTAGATGTGTTATTAAAAACAATTTTGTGTAATTATGGTGGAAAGGTTCTAACGAATCGAGATTTATATGAGAAGTTAGAAATAAAGATGGCACCGATTAAAAGTGGAAGGTACTTAGAATAGTTGACGGAGTTAGATTTACCTGTTATGACGTCATTAGTTGTCAATATGAAAATAGGATTACTAGAGGCATCTTTATATTGCTTATGTGAGTAATATGGTGTTAGCGATGTGGGAGCGAATCAGCGTGCACGACATGCTGCTTTATTAGAGGAAGTTTGGGATTATCGAGGTTGGCCGGCATTACAAAACTTTTTCCCAATTCATGACTCTCTCATCGCACGCTTAAAAGAAGTGGAGTCTTCGCCAAATCGTTGTTGGCCGTTACATCGTAATTTCTTATGCCCACATCCAAATATAAGTTGAAGAGATCGAATCAAAAAGTTTCTTAATTACAGGGCGTGACAGTTATTGTCGCGCTTTTTTTATATTTAAATAATCTAATAATGATTATAGGAATCAAATGTATGACAGAGAAATAGAAGCTAAAATTTTATTAATATGAATTGTAACTATTCAGCCACCAAGTAAACGAATTCCGTTTCTTGGTGGTTTTGTTAATGATATGTAGTTCTACTGACCTACTTATCTACTTGTAAAACTTGAGTTATAATATCCTTACTATTCCAACTTTAGAAGAAGGTGTCATCTTATGTC
>OOCW01001988.1_pt1 | contig 12551 bp, 10 predicted proteins | sample 1671201 | NCBI WGS metagenome assembly OOCW01 (sample SAMN06348132, study PRJEB24527) | human gut metagenome | biome: human gut; feature: ankylosing spondylitis patient; material: feces | host: Homo sapiens | place: China | collected 2015-10
TGAAGTGAATAATAAAGTTAATAAAAAAATAAAAGAAGATATTATGAATTTTTATGAAGAATCCCTTAAAGAAGCACAAAGTTTTCTAGATGACTTTGAATTAGATGAAAGTAATTTTGTAGCAGATACATCTTTTGAGGTTAAAAAGAATACAAATAATGTTATTAGTATTTTGATAAAGTACTATAAATATAGTGGAGGAGCTCATGGTTATTATGAATATGTTCCATATAATATTAATTTAAAAAATGGAAATATGATAAGTCTTAAAGATATTTTTAAAAATGATGTTGATTATAAATTATTGATAAATAATGAAATAGAAAATCAAATAAAACAATTAGGTAAAAAAGAAAAAGATATAAATGATATTTATGAGTTTTATGGAATAAAAGATAATCAAAAATTTTATTTAGAAGATAAAAGAATAGTAATATATTTTGATTTATATGATATAGCACCCTATGCAGCAGGAATACCTGAATTCCCTATACCTATAGATAATATAAAAAATAAAATTAAAGAAGAACATATACAATTAATAATATAAAAATACTATCAGAAAACTCTGATAGTATTTTTATATTATTATATTACAGGATTTAATGAAGCTATCTTTGTAGTAGCTACATAAATTCTTGAAATTGCATACCATGTTTTAAAATCAACTACACCTGTTTGAGGTAAGTTGAAAACTTCTTGAAATTTCTTAACGGAAGCTTCTGTTGATGGTCCAAAAACTCCATCTTCTGATACTTTTTCTATGGCTGGATATGAATTTGATATAGCGTTTAATTGATTTTGTATAGTTCTAACATAAGAATTATTAGATCCTAATTGTAATGTAAATCCTGGGAAAGATACAGGAACACCACTAACAACATTAGCTTGTGAAAATACTATATTATCACCGTAGAAATATCTTAAAATTTCATCGTAACTCATACCTTGATCACCTAAATCCTTACTTCCCCATTGAGTCATTTGATCAGGACATTGAGATTTTTGACCATCACAATACTGTGCAAGTAAAGGCTGTCTAGCAGTAGGAGGTCTTCTGATAAATGTATTAAAAATTTCATCTACTATTACACTTATATTATCAAAAATATTTCTATTATGAATATATTTATGATCATAGGCAGTTGATGAAGTTATTGTAAATTGATAGCCCTTATTTCTGTACCATTCAGTAAAAACTCTATTAAGTGTAAATGATATTATTGCTATAACATTTGCATATATAGTTTGATCAGGCCATGTAGAATAAATTTCTGACGATGCAACATTTTTTATATACTCTCTAAATGGAACCCAGTAGTTTTGAGCACTTGTATCTTCTGGTAGACCATCATGCACTACTATAAACTCTGGAACAACAGGCTCATCTAAAACAACAAAACCTGTTGGTGCAGGCAGTGGCTTTAAGCTACTTTCAGGTATTTTAGGTGGATAATTTCCCCAAAGTGTATGTTGGGCTATATTATAAATAGTCTCATTTTGTCTATTTCTATATCTTTTATTTCTGGAAGTTGGAGAACCCATAGGTACATTTTGTAAGGCTTCAACTACGGGTAAAATTTGAGCACCTCTTATTAATACTGTTTCAAAACCTTCAGCAATTACTTCTATAATATATTCACTATAAGGCTTTACATTTGAAGGTTGCAGGGAGTATTCAATATTAGGAGCAGATAAAGTCAAATTTCTAACTTGACCAGATTCATCCGTTTTTAAATTTTCTAACACAATACCAGTACTTTGCTGTGCATCATCCATGCCATATATATTTACAGTGGCATTTTCTATAGGTCTATTATTTAAAGCATTTATAACGCTAACAGTTAAAAAACCATCTTGCATATAATCACCCCTTTTATTTATAACTAAGCTGCAGATATTCTAGTTTATTTTATGAAAAAAAAATTATTTTGTTAAAGATTTAAGAGCTGAAATGTAAATATTAAAAAATTTTTCTAATGGAGATAATAAGTAATAAATTTAAATATTAATATATATGCAAAGAAAGGTTATATTAAAATATGAAAATTTATTTATTGATTTTAGCATTGATACCAGTTGGGTGTTTTATAGGTTGGATTTATTATAAAGATAAATATGAAAGAGAACCACCTATAAAATTAGTTGAATATTTTGTACTCGGGATTTTAGTTAGCATACTGGCTATTTTTATTGAGTTATATCTTAGTAAATTGAATAATTTTAATGGTATATTAAGTAATATTTATACAGCTTTTTTTGTTGCTGCACTTACAGAAGAAGGACTAAAATCCATAATACTTATACCAATGCTTTTAAGAGAAAAGAATTTTAATGAAAAATTAGATGGTATAATTTACTCTATATTTTTATCTTTAGGTTTTGCTACCATAGAAAATATTATTTATTTAATGAGAGAAAGAATAGATTTATTATTTAGTTTAAGTATAACTAGAGGATTAATATCTATACCTTCTCATATAATGTTCGCAATTACCATGGGATATTATATTTCAAAATATAAATTTGACAAATATAATAAAAAAAAATATTTATATTTTGCTGTAATTATTCCTATTTTACTTCATGGAGTTTTTGATTTTATCTTGATGATAGGATATAGATGGGCTATTATAGTCTTTGTAGTATATTTAATATTTTTATGGAAAATTAACTTAGATAAATTAGATAAATATACATTATATTCAAAAATAAGATTTTATAAAAGAAAAAATAAAAGTAGAAAGGGAGAAAAAATTGACTAATCTACCAAAGCAATTTTTAGATGAAATGAAAGAAATTTTAGGAGATGAATTTGAAGATTTCCTAAAAAGTTACGATGAACCTAAGACTACTGGTTTAAGATTAAATACAATGAAAATTAATAAAGAAAAATTATTAGATTTAAACTTATTCCAATTAAGTAGTATTCCTTGGGCGGAGGAAGGTTATTATTATGATGAAAAGATAAATAGACCTGGTAAAAATCCTCTTCATGAAAGTGGTGCATATTACTTACAGGAACCTTCTGCTATGAGTGTAGTACCAAAACTTGAAATAAAAGAGGGAGATAAAGTTTTAGATCTTTGTGCAGCTCCAGGAGGGAAATCTACATATGTACTGTCAAAATTAAATAATACGGGACTTTTAGTATCTAATGAAATTAACCCTACAAGAATAAAAGCTTTAGGAGAAAACTTAGAAAGATTTGGAGCAAAAAATTGTATTATTACAAATACTGACTCATCAAATTTAAAAAAAGTATTTAAAGGATATTTTGATAAAATAGTTATCGATGCACCTTGCTCTGGTCAAGGAATGTTTAGAAAAGATCAAGTTGCCATAGATGATTGGAGTTTTAGTAAAGTATTAGAATGTCAATCTATACAAAAGGAAATAATAAGAGATGGATTTGAAATGCTTAAAAAAGATGGTGTTTTAGTATATTCTACATGTACTTTTGCTAAAGAAGAAAATGAAGAAGTAATCAATGACTTTATAGATGATTATGAAGATGCTGAGCTTGTTATGATGGAAAGATTGTGGCCACATAAAGTTAAGGGTGAAGGTCATTTTGTGGCTAAAATTAAGAAAAGATCAGAAGAAGATTGTAATACAAAAAAATTAAAAGTTAAACCTTTAGGAAAAGAGCTAAAAGACTATAAAGATTTTGAAAAGAAATTTTTAAATAAAGATATAAGAGGAGATTTCTATATAAAAGGAGAAAACTTATATTTATTACCAGAAGATTGTCCAGATACAAAAAAATTAAAAGTATTAAGAAATGGACTTCATTTAGGAACACTTAAAAAGAATAGATTTGAGCCATCACATGCATTTTCTCATTATCTTACAATAGAAGATGTTAAAAATATTGAAAATCTAAACATAGATGATGAGAGAGCGAAAGAATATCTAAAAGGAAATACAATAAAAACAGATAAAAGTAGAGGTTGGGTTTTAGTATCTATAGAAGGTATACCTTTAGGATGGGGGAAGGAATCTAACGGAATTTTAAAAAATCACTACCCAAAAGGTCTTAGAATTAATTATACTTAAACTGTTGAAAGTGTAACATATTATAAATAATTACATATTATTGAGGAGATGATATTTTGAGTGAAAAAATAAAAAAAGAGATTATTGAGTGGATTAAAGTATTTGCACTGGCAATAGTATTTGCTTTTATTATAACTCAATTTATAAAGCCAACATTAGTCAGAGGCGATTCTATGTATTCTACTTTAGAAGAAGGAGATTACTTAATTATAAATAGAATGTCTTATAAATTTAAAGAACCTGAGCGTGGAGATATTATAGTATTTGAATCAGATTTAAAACAAGAAGATGGTAGCACAAAAGACTTAGTTAAAAGAGTAATTGGTGTAGGGGGAGACACAGTAAAAATAAAAAATTCTAAGGTTTATGTTAACGATGAAGAACTAAATGAGCCATACATACATGATGAAATTACAGAAGGTGATGTAGATACTATTGTTCCAGAAGGTTCAGTATTTGTTTTAGGAGATAATAGAGAAATAAGTTTAGATAGTAGATATGATAATGTAGGATTTATAAATGAATCAGACATATTAGGAAAGGTATTCGTCAGATTATATCCTTTTAATAGAATCAGTTTACTAGACTAGAGATAATCATAAAATTAAAAAGGGGTAGTAAGAATGAGGCAATTAAATTTAATCATAGAAGATGAGAAAAAAGTATTTTTCATAGAAGATGATTCACCAGGGATAGAATTAAAAGAAATAGCAGAGGAAGTTGAAGAAAATTATGATGGATATATAGCTTTATCATCTATAAATAATAAATTATATGAATTAACTACAACTATAAAAGAAGACTGTACTATTAAATTTTTAGATACTAATAATGCAGATGGATATAGGGTTTATTCTAGAACATTAACACTTGTATTTATAATGGCATGTAAAGAACTTTACCATAACTGTAAAGTTAGTATAGAGCATTCTCTATCAAATGGATTATATTGTGAGGTTCATACAGATAGAAAATTAAGTGAAAAAGATACAGATGATATTAGACTAAAAATGCAAGAAATAATAGATTCAGATTATAAAATTGAAAAAATAATACTTAGTAAAAAAGAAGCTATAGAATTTTTCAATAGACATAATCTAAAAAGCAAAGCTGAACTATTAAAATATAAAGAACATGATGATGTAAAAATATATAAATGTAATAACTATATAGATAATTTTTATGGACATATGTTACCATCTACAGGATACTTAAAAACTTTTGATGTTTTAAAATATGAGGGTGGATTTATGCTTCTTGGTCCAAGAGAAGAAGATAAATCTAAAGTAAGAGAATTTGTACCTCAACCTAAACTATCAAATATATATTTAGAGATGGAAAAATGGTCTAATCTTATGGGAGTAGATACTGTCTTATCTCTAAATAAAATTATAGAAAACAATCGTTATGGAGAGTTAATAAGAATAGTAGAGGCTCTGCAAGAGAAAAAAATAGGGGAGATAGCAGATATAATTAAACAAGGGAATAAAAGAATAATATTAATTGCTGCACCATCTTCTTCTGGTAAAACTAGTTTTGCACAAAGGTTATCTATACATTTAAAAGTAAATAACCTACAACCAGTTTCCATATCATTAGATGATTACTTTGTAGATAGGGAAAAAACTCCTTTAGATGAGTTTGGAAACTATGACTTTGAGTCAATATATGCTATAGATTTAGAACGATTTAATAGAGACTTAAGTGATTTACTAAAAGGAAAAGAAGTTACTATACCAAGATTTAATTTTAAAGAGGGCAAAAGTGAAGAAGGTAATAAACTTAAAATAGAAAAGAACCAGCCTATCATATTAGAAGGAATACATGGATTAAATCCTATTTTAACATCTTCAATACCAGATAAAGATAAATTTAAAATATATCTTAGTGTTTTAACTCAAATAAATTTAGATGATCATAATAGAATACCAACTACAGATTTAAGGCTTATAAGAAGAATTGTTAGAGACAATCAATTTAGAGGACATGATGCTACAAGAACAATATTATCTTGGGAATCTGTAAGAAGGGGTGAAAAACAAAATATATTCCCTTACCAAGAAGAAGCTGATGTGATTTTTAATTCAGCTTGTGTATATGAGCTACCAATATTAAAAACTTATGTGGAACCTTTATTAGAAGACATAAGTAGAGATAGCAAAGCTTATAGTGAGGCAAATAGATTATTGAAATTCCTTCAATATTTTATAGAGCTTAAAGATATATCAGACCTTCCGCCAACTTCTATTATTAGAGAATTTATAGGTGGTAGTAAAATAGTTAATTAAAACGAACTTTATAGTTCGTTTTTTTATTAAAAAAATAAGCTTAATTGTGTATAAATTTTTGACAATTATATATAGTTAATATATAATGAGATTATATTAAATAAAAATATTTTAGGGGTGGAATATATGAAAGAAGTATTAGTGTTGAGAGATTTAGATTGTATCAAAGCAATTGCTCATCCTCGTAGAGTAGATATTTTGAAAACGTTTGATAAAGAACCTTTATCAGCTAAACAGTTATCAGAAATACTAGATGAGCCACATGCAAAAATAAACTATCATATTAAAACATTATATAACGTGGGGATTTTAGAATTAGTTGAAGAAAAAATAAAGTCAGGTATCGTAGAAAAATACTACTATCCTACTGCAAATAATATAGTAATTAGTAAAAAAATAATTGACTATACATTAGTGCAAGATGAAGATAAAGATGAAGAATATGTTTCTATATCTAACTTTGAGGATACTATAGAATCATTTTACGATGCTGCTGAATCAGGAAATTTAAATGGGGACAGTATTTTAGAATGCGGCAATGTTCTATTAACTGGAGATGAAATAGCTGAATTAAGAAGTACTCTTCAAGTTAAACTTGATGAAATAATATCTAAGAGAGATAATAGTGAAAGAGAAAATGAAAAGAAACATGATATAGTAATGTTTGCAATTCCTTCACAAGAAAATAAATAATGAGTATAAAAGTATCAACAAATGTTGATACTTTTTTTAATATGATTATATGGCTGGAATTAATACTTTTAGAAATAATGGCACAGTAGATATAAATAATATAATATTTATAGTAGATAGATATTATTAGGAGGGTGAAAATTTGAGAAACTTTGGGAAAACAAATATGAGAATAAAAAGAGTAGGATTTGGGGGAATACCTATACAAAGAATCACTCAAGAAGATACTAATAAAGTTGTAGATGAATTAGTGAAGCAAGGTGTAAACTTCATAGATACAGCAAGGGGATATACTGTTAGTGAAGAATATATAGGAAATGCATTAGAAGGAAGAAGAGATAAATTTTATATTGCTACAAAAAGTATGTCTAGAAATTATGAAGATATGAAAAAAGATATAGATATAAGTTTAAAGAATCTTAAAACTGATTATATAGATTTGTATCAAATACATAATCTTAAATCTGAAGAATATGATACTATTTTTGATGATAATAAGGCATATAAAGCTTTACTAGATGCAAAGGAACAAGGAAAAATTAAAAATATTGGTATAACTAGTCATAGTTTAGAAACAATAAAAAAAGCTGTAGAAGATGGAAAATTTGCTACAATACAGTTTCCATACAATATAGTGGAAGATCAAGCGGATGAAGTTTTTAGAAAGGCACATGAAAAAGGCATAGGAACTATAACTATGAAGCCTTTAGCTGGAGGAGCTATAGATGATGGTGCTTTGGCAATAAAATATATATTATCTAAGGAATATATTGATGTGGCTATACCTGGAATGAACACTGTTGAACAAGTTATAGAAAATGTTTCTGTTATAAATGATACAGTACTGACACAAATGGATAATGAAAAAATAGAAAAAATAAGAAAAGAACTAAGTGGTAATTTCTGTAGAAGATGTGAGTATTGTATGCCGTGTCCTAATAATGTAAACATACCACAAAATTTTTTATTAGAAGGATATTATACAAGATATAATTTAAAAGAGTGGGCATTAGAAAGATATGAAAGTTTAGGAACAGCTAAAGCTAGTGAATGTATAGAATGCGGAATTTGTGAAGAAAAATGTCCATATAACTTACCTATCAGAGAAATGCTTAAAAATGTATATGATAAACTAGAAAATAAATAACTAGAAAAAGCAGCAAAATATATAAATGTAATTGCTGCTTTTTTTCATCTAGAAAATATTTAGTTCTAATTTTGCTGATAAATCTTTAAGGATATTTAATCCTCCAATACTATTTCCTTTTTTATCTAGAGCTGGTCCGAATACACCTATACCCATTCGTTTTGGAACAGATGCCATGATTCCTCCACCTACACCAGATTTGGCAGGAATACCAACTTTAATTGCAAACTCACCAGAGGCATCATACATACCACAAGTAACCATAAAAGTTTTTACAATTCTAGATATATCTTCACTAATTACACGTTCACCAGTTTCTATATCTATACCATAGTTGGCAAATAATAGTCCTATTCTAGCTAAGTCAACTACATCTACCTCAATAGAACATTGTTTGAAGTATAAGTCTAAAACTTCCTCAACATTACCTTCAATAAAGCCATCATTTTTTAGTAAATAACCCATGGCTCTATTTCTATCACCTGTTAATTTTTCAGATTTATAAACAGATTCATTGATTTTAAGTGTATCATTTTTAGCTAGTTTTCTGAAGAATGCAAGCATTCTTTCTTCTTTTTCTTGAAGGTTTTTACCCTTGATTAGAGATGTAGTTACTATTGCTCCAGCATTTATCATTGGATTGCAAGGTTTTTTAGTATCATTAGTCTCTAATTTCATTATGGAATTGAAAGGGTCTCCACTTGGTTCCATACCAACTTTTGAAAAAACATACCCCCATTCATTATCTATTAATGCCATAGCTAAGATTATAGTTTTAGAAATACTTTGGATAGTAAACTTTTTATTATAGTCACCAGCACAATAAATATTGTTATCCTTATCAATTATACAAATACCTAAATCATTTTGATTCGCTTTTTTTAATTCAGGAATGTAACTAGCAACTTTTCCGTCAGCTGTATATTTTTTATTAGATGAAATTATATTATTTAACATAGTTTCCATATTAATAGTCCTCCTGATACTTATTAATATTTAAAAAATTATTTGAATATAGTAATAATATTAACTATTTTACAATAAAATACTATTCTTTGGAAATAATATTATATGTAACATTGTACTGAGATACAGGGTAAAGTTCTATTTCTACCCTAGGATTTTCTTTGTCGATAAAATCAAATAATAGTACAGGTTTTAGTTGTTTATCATTTTTTATTATTCCACTTTTTTCGATTCCATCGCAAATACTTTTGGGGTAATTATGTAAATCCCCCATTCTTTTATTTGGGAAGTATAATTTCATAACTGTTATTAAGTCTTCTTCTATAACTTCCCCGTCATATTGAGTATTTATATAACCTGCAATCATATTCTCATAAGCTACATATTTAGAATATTTTCCTGTTGATGGCATCCAAGCTTGACCATGAACGTTATGCAGTTTAAAATTAGATTTACTAATAGGTCTGCCTGGGATTGTTAGTTTAATCAAATTATCACTTCCTTATCATTAGTTTATTATAAAACTAAATAGAATTTAAAGAAAGGATATTTTATGAATAAAGTAGAAATAATTGAGCTTTTTAATAAAAATGGACTAGATACTGTTGGAATAGCACCTATTGGTCCATATTATAAATTAAAAAAAATATTAGAAGAGAAAGTTGATAATAATCTTATAACAGGTATGGAAGAGCCGGATATAGAAAAAAGAATTAATCCTAAATTAATAATGGACGATGCTGCATCAATTATAGTATGTGCATTTCCATATCATATAGAAGAAGAGTATGAATCAAATATATCAAGATACTGTTATGGTTTAGATTATCATTTAGTAATAAAAGAAAAATTAAATAGTATATGTGAGCAAATAAAAAGCAAAGATGAAAAATTTAATTATAAAATTTTTGCTGATAATGGACCTTTAGTAGATAGATATTTGGCTTACTTAGCTGGTATTGGATATTATGGTATCAACAATAATCTTATTACAGACAAATATGGTTCTTATATTTTTATTGGATATATAGTAAACAATTATGACTTAGAAGCTGATATTCCTACAAATAAAACATGTATGAATTGTAATAAATGTGTAAAATATTGTCCAGGAAATGCTCTAGAAGGAAATTATAAAATGGATCCTAAAAAATGTATATCATTTATAACTCAGAAGAAGGACGAGCTTACACATGAGGAAAAAAATAAAATAAAAAATAATAAATCCATATTTGGGTGTGATATATGTCAAGTGGTTTGTCCCCATAATAAAGATATATGTTCAAGTAATATTGAGGAATTTACTACTAATTTAATAACAACTTTAAGTGATGAAGAAATTAATAGTATTTCAAATAAAGAATTTAAAAGAAGATATAAGGATAGAGCTTTTAGCTGGAGAGGAAGAAATATTATAAAACGAAATATGGATATAATCAAAGAAGAGTCTATGAAAGAGTAAATCATAGACTTTTTCTTTTAAAAAAATAATTAAGTCAAATTAAAGAAGAGTAATACATATAATTTATTAAGTTTATGATAAAGTCTAATCTTAGTTCGTATAAATATGGGGAAGAAAGGGGATTAGTATGCAGAAATTTAATAATACATCTGAAATAGAACCGTTAAAAGATTTTATAGGTCAGGACAGAGCTGTTACAGCCATGGAATTAGGTTTAAAAATAGATAATCCTGTTTATAACATATATGTGGCAGGGGAGCCTGGCACAGGAAAAACAACATACACAATGAAGGTACTGGAGACATATGCAAATAATAAAGAAAATCATAAGGATTGGTGTTACGTATATAATTTTGACAATCCAAGAGAACCTATTGTAATAAGTTTGCAAAGAGGAGAAGGTAAAGTATTTAAGGATGATATAGAAAAAATGATAGACAAATTATTTGAAGAAATAAAGGAAGCTTTTGATAGTGAAGAATATGAAATTAATAAAAATACCTTACTAGAAGAATATGAAATTCAGAAAGAAGATTTGGTGAAAAAAATAAAAGTTTATGGTGAAGAAAAAGGATTTAAATTAAAAAGTAGTAAAGTTGGAATGGTATTTGTTCCTTTAAATGAAAATTTTGAAGAAGAAGTATCTTCAGATGAGTTTTTTAAAATAAAAAAAGAGTTAGAAAATATGGCTATAAAAGTAGTTTATCAAATAAGGGAAATAGAAGATAATATAAAGAAAATAATGACAGAGATAGAAGAAGAAGTAGGAAAGGTAGTAATAGATCCTCATATCAATAGATTAAGAGATAAATATAAAGAGAATGAAAAAGTAAATAATTATTTAGATCAAGTTAGGGATGATATTCTAAAAAATTTAGAATTATTTTATTTGGATGATGATGAGATAAGAGAGATATATAGTAAAGATTGTTTTTTAAAGTATAGTGTTAATTTATTTGTAGATAATCAAGATAATGAAAATGTACCTGTTATAATAGAAACTAATCCAAGTCCGGCACAATTATTCGGAAAGGTTGAATATGATTATAATAATGGTAATGTGCGAACAGATTTTACTAAAATTTTTGCAGGTTCTGTACAAAAAGCAAATGGAGGATATTTGGTTTTATATTCTCAACAGCTTTTGACTTATCCTTTATCATGGGAATTATTAAAAAAGACTATATTATCTAAAAAAGTGGCATTAGATACTAAAGTTTCTATAGAACCAGAATATATACCTCTTGATCTAAAAATTATATTAATAGGAAGTAATTATATATATGATGCACTTTACAGATATGACGATGAATTTAATAAGTGCTTTAAGATATTTGCTGATTTTGATAATGAAATGGATAGAACTAATTCTACAGAAGATGGAATTGCTAAGTTTATAGCATATCAATGTAAAGAAAATGATTTAAATCATTTTACTTATGAAGCTGTTGAGGAGGTAGTAAAGCAAAGCACAAAATTAGTTGGAGATGTAAAAAAATTATCTACAGACTTTAATAAATTATTGGAAATAATAATAGAGGCAGATATATTTGCTAAAATTGAAAATAGAAATGTTGTAGAAAAACAAGATGTAGTTAAGGCTATCTATGAAAAGAAGCATAGACTTAATAAAATTGAAAAAAAATTAGATGAATATATTGATAATAATACTATAATTATAGATACAGAGGGGGAAAGAGTAGGAGTTATAAATGGACTTTCAGTACTAAGTATGGGAGAATATTCTTTTGGAAGACCGTCTAGAATTAGTGTAACTACAAGTATGGGTAATAGAGGAATAGTAAATATTGAGAGAGAAGTTAAAATGAGTGGTCCTATTCACAGTAAAGCAGTATTGATACTACAAGGATTTTTAGCTGAAAATTTTGGTCAAGAATTTCCTCTATCAATGAATGCATTTATATGTTTTGAACAA
>OOCW01002007.1_pt1 | contig 12443 bp, 12 predicted proteins | sample 1671201 | NCBI WGS metagenome assembly OOCW01 (sample SAMN06348132, study PRJEB24527) | human gut metagenome | biome: human gut; feature: ankylosing spondylitis patient; material: feces | host: Homo sapiens | place: China | collected 2015-10
TAATAATATAATTCCTATTGGTATTCCCATATCTATAACTTGTCCGAATAATAATTGCCCCGGTGCAACACTTATAGTTGCTACTGCTGTTGAAAATGCTGATACACGTCCAAGCATTTCTCCTGGCACTTGCTTTTGTATGAATGTTAAAGTTAATACATTTGATAATGATAAAGATAACATTATTGCAAGTCCTCCAAGCGCAAATATTCCTGCTAAGGCATAATTATTTAACTTTATAAATCCTAAAGTAGACATTACAATAACACCTACTATCATTGGGAAATATGTATAATGTACCTTTTTCATAGAAAACATATTTGGTTTCACACTAATCCAAAATCCACCTAATATCATTCCTAAAACACAAATCCCCTCAACTATTCCATATATTTCTGAAGAAAGTCCTAAAAATACATTTATAAAATATGGTGCAACTATTGATAATATTGGTACTAAGAAAATATTACATAAAGCATATGATGCTATAATTCCAAGTACAATTTTCTTTTCATTTTTTAAATAAACAAAGCTTTCTTTCATATCTGCAAAAGACTTTTTAACAAAATCCATAGATAATATTTTTTCATTATCTTTATTAACTGCTATTTCCTTCTCACTAATAACCTTATCTTTTACCACATCTGGAATATCTAAAAACATTTCCATTATTGCAGAAATTAAAAAACTTACTGCATTTATTATTACAATTATCTTTATTCCTAAGAATCCATAAAGAAGCCCTGCTAGTATTGGTCCAACAAAATTAACTATTGAACCAACTTGATTTATTATCCCATTTGCTGAAGTAAGTTTATCCTCTTCTACTATTTGTGGTATTGAAGATGTTACTGCTGGTCCATATAAAGTAGCACATATTGATAACATAAACATAACAGTTCCAACTATTAAGGCACTATCATTTCCTTTAAGTAATATGAAGGCATAACCTCCAATTAATATAGAACAGAATAAATCTAAATATACCATTATCTTTTTTCTATTTATATTATCAGATAATCTACCTGCAATTGGTGCGAATAAAATATATGGTATTGTTGATATTGCTAATATATTAGCAAAGGTAGCTGTACTACCTGTAAATTCTAATAAATATAGTGACATACTAAATCTTTGAATTGCATTTCCAAAAAGAGAAATAATTTGCCCTATAACTATTATTATAAAGTTTTTATTTTTCATCTGTCCCCCTAAATAGATCATATTCCATACATATTGGATACTGTCCATCTTCACTTACTGTAAGATTGGCATCTATTCCATATATAGTTTTTAAATTTTCTTTATTAATTACATCTAATGGTCTTCCTTGACAAATAATCTTTCCCTTTTTAAGACCAATAATATTATCTGCAAATCTACAAGCATTATTAAGCTCATGAAGAACTATAACTACTGTAATATTCTTTTCTTTATTAAGCTTTTGAAGCACTTCTAATACTTCTAGTTGATAAGACATATCTAAATAAGTTGTAGGTTCATCAAGCATTATTATTTCAGTTTCTTGAGCTAGTGTCATTGCAATCCAAGCTCTTTGTCTTTGCCCACCAGATAAATTTTCAACTCCTCTATCAGCAAATTCACTAAGACCTGTTTCTTCTATTGCCCAATCAATAACCTTCTTATCATGACTAGTAAGGCCTCCAATCATTTTTTGATGAGGAAATCTACCAAATGCAACAAGTTCCCTTACTGTAAGCCCATCTGGACAAACTGGTCCTTGTGGCAAGAATGCAACTTCTTTCGCTATATTCTTTTCTTTCACCTTTTTTATATTTTTATTATTAATGAAGATATCACCACTTTTAGGCTTATTAATTCTAGCTATAGTTTTAAGTAAAGTTGATTTACCACATCCATTAGCACCAATTATTATGCTTATTTTTCCCTTTGGTATAGATAAACTCATATCTTCAATTATCGTATTGTTTTCATATGCTACCCTTAAGTTCTTTACACTAATAGCTTCCATGATTATTTCTCCTTCATCATTAAATAAATAAAATATGGTACTCCAAATATTGATACTGTTATTCCTACTGGAATTTCAATTGGAGAGAATAAGTTTCTTGAAACTGCATCTGCAAGAATAACTATAATAATACTTATCATTGCTGAAACTGTAATAACCTTCTTATGATAAGGTCCAACTAACTTTCTTGCAATATGAGGAGATATAAGTCCTAAGAATCCTATATTACCTGCAAAAGCTGTTGCTGTTCCAGCTAAAATAACTGCAAAAGTTAAGAACTTTTTTCTTTCCTTTTCTAAATTTAAACCTAATGATATTGCTAATTCATCTGAAAGGTTTAAAACATCTAACTTTTTATGATTTAGTAACACTATTACAAACATTAAAGCTACTATTGGAATTATTACCTTTGCATATCCCCATCCAGACCCCCAAAGGCTTCCTGATGTCCAAACTAATATTCTATTATAGTCTCCAACACCACCTCTAAAAGTAAAGAATGTTATAAATGCATTAAGTCCTGCATTTAGTCCAATCCCTATTAATAAAAGTCTTTTTGGCTTTATTCCTTTCCTACTAGACATCATATATATTATAAATGCCGTAACTGCAGCTCCTATTATAGCCATAAAAGGTAGTACAAATATTGATAATTGTCCAAGTTCACTATAATATGCTCCAGTTGAATATGTAATGAATAATACTGCTGCAACTGCTGCTCCAGCATTTATACCTATTATTCCTGTATCTGCTAAATCATTTTTTGTTATAGTTTGAAGAATTGCTCCTGCTGTTGATAATGCAATTGCCACAAATATACCAACTAAAAGTCTTGGAAGTCTAATAGTTAATATTGCTGTATTTTGAAGTTTTGTTCCATTTCCTAAAAGAGTATTAATAACCTCTCCAGGTGAAATCTTATATGTACCCCAACATAGTGTAACCATAAAAGAGACTACTAATAAAATAAGCAAAACCGATATAACTAATTTAAACTTTTTCTTATTCATTATCCTCTCTCCTTTCTAGCCACTGATATAAAGAATGGTATTCCTATTAATGCTGTAAAAACTCCAATTGGTGTTTCATAAGGATTAAATATCATTCTTGCTGCAACATCTGCAAATGTTAAAAGAACTGCTCCAAGTAAAAATGAACATGGAATATTTCTTCTATAATCTTCACCTAATAACTTTCTAACTATTTGAGGAACTATAAGCCCCACAAAAGCTATATTTTTACCAACTGCAACAGCTGCTGCACACATTGGTATCATAACCATAAGAGTAATAAATCTTATTTTTTCTGGATTTTCTCCAAGTCCAATTGCAACATCATCACCTAAATTTAATATATTTATCTTTGGTGATAAGAATATGGCTATAATAAGCCCTACAATTCCAACTATAAAAATTAATTTAAAATCTGCCCAACTTGCATTTCTAAAACCTCCAGATACCCAAAATCCTATCATTTGAGATTGATTTGATAAAAGACCAATTACTGTAGTTAAAGAAATAAAAAATGTACTCATAGCTGTTCCTGCTAAAAGTATCTTTGCAATTGAGTTATTATTTGCTTTTTTTGATATAAATCCTAAAACTATTATTCCAGTTATTAATGCGCCTATAAAAGATGCTATCATTACATTTTGAGTAGTTATTCCTATTCCTGCTGCATAAAAAATAGCTATTACTAAAGTTGCTCCTTGACTTATACCTAATATAGAAGGTTCAGCTATTGGATTTCTAGTAACACCTTGAATCATTGCGCCTGTTACTCCTAATACTCCACCTGTAAATAATACAGCAAGAGCTCTTGGAATACGTACATCCCTAACTAACATAAGCTCTAAAGTTTCACTATAGTTAAAGATACTATCCCAAATATCCGAAAACGTAATATGGACTGACCCTAACCTAATGGCTAAAGTCAATCCTCCTATTAAGAGTAACAAACTACAAATTACAAATATTATTGTACGTTTATTACTTTGTTTCATTTAACATGTCACCTATTTCATCTACTAATATTTCTCTTCCAATTGGGCTATATCCTTGGTTAAAGTATGGTGATGATTCTAATATTACTACATTACCATCTTTAACTGCAGGTAAGTTGTTCCAAATGCTATTTGCTTCTAATTGAGCTAAGTCTTCATCTGTTGCTATTGCAAATATGTAATCAGCTTTAATTGCTGCTAATCCTTCATAAGTTACAACTGGTAGACTAATGTCAGTTTGTTCTGGCATTCCTTCTGGCTTAGCTAATCCCATATCGTTATATAATACATCACCAAATCCTGCACCATCAAAAACAAAGAATTGTCCACCACTTGCTAAGAATGAAAGATATGTTGTATCTCCACCATATTCAGCTTTGATTTTATCTCCAGCTTCTTTTGCCTTAGCTTCATAATTAGCTATCCATTCATTAGCAACATCTTCTTTACCAAATACTTTTCCTAAAGTTCTAACGTCATCTTTCCAGTTTAAAGCTTCTAATTGAATCATAACTGTTGGAGCAATTTCACTTAATGCATCATACATTTTTTCTTGAACTGTTGATATAACTATTAAGTCTGGATTTAAGTTCATAACTGCTTCTACATCCATAGTATCTTGCATGCTATATCCTAATATTTCTGCTCCACTTAATGTATCTTCTAAGTATGAAGGGAATTTAGTGTAATCATAAGCATCACTATTTGCAGTCCCTACAACCTTATATCCTAAAATTGATAAAATATCACTATTTCCACTTAAGTCTACTATTCTTTGAGGATCTGCTGGTATTTCTACTTCTCCTCTTACATCTGTAACTGTTATAGTATTTTCAGTAGTTTTATCTTCATTTGTTGCATTATTACTTGCACATCCAACAAACATCATAGCTGTCATACAAGTTGCTACTATTGTTTTTAATACTCTCTTCTTCATTGTGTACCTCCATGTATTTTATAATTAACTTCTATTTCTCTCGTCGACTGTAAGTTGATTGTATATGAGAGTCATTCTCATTTCAACTGTTGCACCTAATTTGATAATTTTATCATCTTATTAAATAATTTTTAAAAATTACTACTTCAATTTAAATTAGTATTTCCATTCCTTTTATAAATAATTATTTCATTTAAATCAAAAACACATGTGCATTAATTATTTTTATGTTATATTATTTATTAATCTAATTTAATAAATATTGAGGTAGATTATGATTGCTAAAACAACAAAGGAATTTCAAAATGAAGTTTTAAATAATATGACTTTTACTCCTTTTAAAACAGAAAATTATACAATTTATAAAAATGAAAACAGACCTGAGCTTGGATATTTTATTAAATATAGTAGAGAAGGATATTATGACTTTGGAATTGGCGATTATACTATTCCTGCAGATTTCTCTATATCCTTTGAGCATCATGAACATCTAATTAGATTTGGTACTGTCTACACAGGAGAAACACAATTTGAAATTGAAGATAATCCCGTTTCTTCCTTTAGTCCCTCTTCTTTTTTTGTATCTGAAAAAGGAATAAAAGGAAAGCAAACTTGGAAGAAAGGTCAACATCTTCATGGTGCAGAAATAACAATTTATAAAAAGTACTTTGATGAAATAATAAAACCAAATTTTCCAAAAGCTATAGATTTTGATAATTTTATTGATAATTATACTTATAGATATTTACCACTTGAGATATCTTCTATAATTCAAAAACTAAGAAGTATGTGCGAAGTTGATAAAATAACTCCTATTTATTTAGAAAGTAAAATACTAGAGTGTATTGCATTACTTTATAATGAAATACACTCTTTTCCTGAAAATGTTTTTACTAATCAATTAAATTATGGAGAGATAAAAATAGGAAAAGATAGATATATTACATTAACTGCATCAGATGCACATGCAATACAAAAAGCCCATGATATATTAACGGAAGAAGCCTGTAATCCACCAACTATTAAAGCTTTAAGTAAAATGGTATTTTTAAATGAGCAAAAATTAAAGGCTGGATTTTCAGCAAAATATCATATGTCCATTAGTCAATATACTAATTCTATTAGAATGACACTAGCCGAAAATTTATTATCTACAACTGACTTAAGTATTGATGAGATAGCTAAACAACTTGGATATAATTATAGCGGCAATTTTGTTAAAATGTTTAAAAAGACACACGGCAAAACTCCCTTGGCCTTTAGAAAACTTAAAATTTAATCCTATAATAAAGTTCCTTCTTAAATATACTATCTAAGAAGGAACTCTTTTCACTTTTTATTTCTCTCCATTATAAATTCAATTGATTCAATAGCTTCATTAAAATCAGTTACTTCAATTGTCATTGAAGGATTATCACAATATTTATCTATTAAATTCAAAGTATTTATAACATCAATATTTCCATTATTAAATCCACAATGACTATCTTTTTTACCATCATTATTGCTTAAATGTAAATGTCCTATTCTATTGCCTAATAACTTAATTATCTCTTCTAATGATTGATTAGAATAACAATTAGCATGACCTATATCTAAACATATAGAAAGAATATTATTATTAACTTTATCAAAAAGTTCTTTTAAAACAGATAGATCCTTTTCATACATATTTTCAATATATATCTTTACACTTGCATCTTTATCACTTAAAAACTCATTCCAAAATTCTAAGGAATTATTTATATATGTTTCTTTGAAATATATATCTTCATAATAACATGAATGAAAAACTAATCTATCTGCTCCTAATTTTTTAGCTACAGAATATGCTTGATTATAACGGGTTAATGTAGCTTGCTTAATCATGCTATCAAAGCTTGCTGTATTTAAATCTAAAAATGGGCCATGTATAGATAAAGGTCTTCCCTTTATTAAATCTCCCATCCTTTCGCAATACTCCACTACTCCATTATCATCTTTATCTAAAGTATATCCTATTCCAAACTCAATTATTTCAAGTCCAATTTCATACTGATTCAATATCTCACTAACTCTATCATCAGAAAAAAGCTGTGATACATATATTTTCCCCATATTTATATACTCTCTCTTTAGTTTAATTTTTTATATTTGTTTTTCTGGTAAATATACCGTTATTCTTGTACCTATTTCTTTTCTACTTAAAACACTAAAATATCCATTATGATTATCAATAATCCATTTAGCTATGGATAATCCAAGACCTGTACCTCCATTTTTCCTAACTCTTGCTGTATCAGCTCTAAAGAAGCGTTCAAATATATGAGGTATATCCTTCATATCCATTCCTATTCCATTATCCTGTACAGAAAAATAAGGTTCACCTTTATCATTTCTGCCTATTTTAAGTATTATATTTTCTCCATCTTCTGTATATTTAGATGCATTTTCAACTAATATTCTAGCAGTTTGCTTAAGAAGTCCCACATCTCCATAAACATTAACATCTTCTAGATTAATATAACTATATAGATGTCTATCATCTATCATCTTAGACTCTTCTACAACTTCCCTAATCATATTACTAAGTGAAAATTCTTCAATAGTAAGTTGTGTTTTACCATTAATACCTCTTGCTAAGAATAATAATTGCTCAACTAAATTTTTCATATTTTCTGATTCAGATTTTATAGCTGTAATAGATTCATCTAATACACTTTCATCACTTTTTCCCCATCTATCAAGCATATTGGCATACCCCTGAATTACTGAAATAGGAGTTCTAAGTTCATGTGAAGCATCTGATACAAATCTTGCTTGCTGTCTATAAGAATCCCTCATTCTATCTAACAATTTGTTAATAGCATCTTCTAATCCTTTAAACTCACTATCTCCAATATGAATTCTTTCATCAGAAGCAACTGGGCTAATTTTTGATATAGCATCTTCTATACTATGAAATTTTTCTTCATCAAATACCATGTTACTAAGTCTCTCTGCTGTTTCTGCTATTTCATTAAGAGGTTTTAATACTTTTCTAACTCTTGCTGTTCCAAATATTATTTCTTCTAATAAAAATATTCCCTCTGCCATTCCAAATATTATTATTACTTTTCTTATATTATATAAAAAATAACTGGCTTCTTTAACCATAGTTTTTCCATCATCCCATGTTACCGTATAAGTCGCTGTTTCTATAGGATAAAAATTAATTGCTCTTTCAGCATTATTTACTAGTTCTCCATAAAAGCTCTTTTCAGATTCAATACACCATAGTCCTATTAAAATTGCCATTAAAATTGCATCAATTATAAGAAATTTAAAAAATAAATCTCTTACTTTTATGGCATTAAGTTTTATTGCAATAGATGTAACATTTTTGGTTTTTCTTCTCTTATTCATCTTTTATTACGTATCCTACACCACGAACTGTAGTAATTATCTTAATATTAAATCTATCATCAATTTTTGTTCTTAAGTATCTTATATAAACATCTATTACATTTGTTTCTCCAACATAGTCATAGCCACATACCTTTTCCATAAGTACATCTCTAGTTAATACTATATTTTTATTTTCTATTAATATTTTTAAAAGCATAAATTCTCTATTAGTTAATTCAATTTCATTATTATCATACATTACCTTATGCTTTAATCTATCTAAAGATAGTAAACCACGCCTTAATACATCTTCATCCTTTTTTACAGTGACTATTCTCTTTTTCAAAGCATTTCTTACTCTTGCAAGTAACTCTTCAATTGCAAAGGGCTTTGTTATATAATCATCTGCACCACCATCAAGTCCTGATACCTTATCCATAACAGCATCCCTTGCTGTTAACATTATTACTGGAATATCTGATGTTTTCCTAAGTCTTCTTAATACTTCAAGTCCATTAAGCTCTGGAAGCATAATGTCTAAAAGCACTAAGTCTATTTCACCCTTTTCAGCAATTTCAAGCCCATCTCTACCATTATTAACTTTTATTACTTTATACCCTTCATGAACTAATTCTAATTCTATAAATCTCGCTATTTTCTCTTCGTCTTCAACTATTAAAATTTTAATCATTATTTTCCTCCACCTTTCCCTTTAGATTTAATATTCTGCACCTCTTTTGATATTTTACTTAATATATCATTAACTTTATCTGTATTAATCTTTTTAGATTCTACAAAAAATTCTACATCTAAAAATAATCCAATAACGGCCACAGGTATTAGTAGCCAAAATCCAAATATTAAAAAAACAATAACTACTGTAAGTGGAAATTTTAAAAAGAAATTATTTTTGCCTTTTATTTCTATAAAAATATTGTTACAGATATCTATAGCCTTACATATAACCTCAAAAATCCCCTCAAAGGTACTATTAGATTTATAATTACTATCTTTTTTAACTTCTTCAAAGTTAGATTGTGTATTTTCTTCTTCATAGTTTTCATTATATTCATTAGTATAAAATATACTAACAGAAGGTCCCTTTATCTTTCCTTGTCTCTCCAAATCTAAAATAGCATCAAGTATATCCCAATTATTTATTTCTAATACCATTTTTGCATCTTCATATGTTATTCCTGTCTTTGTCCTTAATTTCTCTACAAGATTAAGCCTATCCACAACTGTTCCTCCAGCCTGTATTTAATAATAACTAATTTAAGTAAATCCTCATTTATTAAATTATACCATTTGACCAAATATTTCTAAAGATTTCATAAAAGAAATGGGCCTTGAATTATATTCAAAGCCTTTTTATCATAATATTCTACTTTCCTTCATAACCTTTTTTAAAATCTTTTTTTATAGTGTCTGCTGATTCTGATACCTTTTCAAAAATATCATTTACTCCATCATAATTCATATTAGGCCCTGCAACTGAATATTTATATCCACAGAATAAACCTATTATTAATAATACTACAGTTGGTGGCATAAAGAATAATACTAAAAGTATTGAGATTGTTAAAGATATTCTTATTGGTTTTTCATTATCCTTTTTAATTTCAAAATAAATTTTATTTCCCTTAGCTATAATCTTCCCTAAGCCTTTAAATATTCTTCCAATAATTTCTCCTATTCCACCATAGTTTTCATGATTTTTTTTAGTGTTATCATCTTTCTTTTGATACTCTTCTTTTACTTCAATAATAGTAGTAGTATCATTGTTTTCTACTTTTCCACTTCTCTCTAAATATATTATTGCATCTAAAAGATCCCAATTACACTTTTCTAATACTTCTTGTGCTTCTTCATAAGTTACATGAGCCTTTTTGATTAATTTTTTAATCATTTCATCTCTTTCCATTTATATAACCTCTCTAAATTTATTTTTCTCATTTACTATGGTTATATAATACTTTTAGTAAATTAATCTAAAATATAAGAAAGATTAAAATTAGATTAAAAATCCAAACTAATAATCTCATATTTCACTTATAGAAAACTGAGAGTTATATGTTAATAATAAAGCAAAAAAAATAGTTATTCTTTTTAATAGAATAACTTTTTAGACTTATATTATTTAGGGCATTTTTTAACTTTCCTTTGAGAAAATCCTTTTTTAATTTCAAAGCATCCAACTACAAATAAAAAAATACCAAAGGCTTTTTTTAATACTTCAGATGATAAATAATTTGCTAAAAAAGCACCTGCAATAGATCCCAATACTCCAAATAAAGCTATTGGTATTACTAACTTAAGTACAACATTTTTATTTTTAATATGAATTATAAGGGCAAAAATAGCCATTGGTATAGATGAAAGTAAATTAATACTTTGAGCAATTTTAGGATCAATATTTACGAACATAATTAAAGCCGGTATAAGAATAGTTCCCCCTCCCATTCCCATTCCACCAATTACTCCTGCAAAAAAACCTATTATTGTATATATCATTAAAACACCATCCTAAATGCAGCTATTATCATTATTATTCCAAAAATTATCCTTAAGAACTTTCCTGTAACTTTACTTAATAATTTAGCTCCAATAATTCCACCTATTATACTTCCTATTGCAACCTTCCATGTTAATTGAAAATCGTAAGTACCTTTAAAGATGTAAATAGATGAGCTTGCTGCAGTTAAAAATACAATTATAGCTAATGCTGTAGCATGAGATTTGTGCTCCTCTAATTTAATAATATCATTTAAAATTGGTACTAAAAGTGTTCCGCCACCTGAACCAAAAGATCCATTTATAAATCCTGTAAATAGTCCTATTAAAGAATTTTTTATATTAAAACTCCTTTTTTTACTTTCCATCTTATTCACCACCTAATTTTATTTTAACCAATTCATATTGTTTTAATTAGACGTAAATCCATGAAAATTATAACTTTTTAAAAGCTATAAAACATTAATAAGTGAAGAGTGAATAGGTAAGGGTGGAAAGTTATGGATGAAAACCTTAGGTTTTCTTTAAATATATATTTATATATTTTAAAAATTCGCTAGAGCGAATTTTTTCTTTAACTCTTCACTCTTCACTCTTAACTCTTCACTCTTCACTTTTACCTCAAAAAGAAAAGACCGCGCATTTCTGCAACAGCCATTGTTTGATAAAGTCTTACTTATTTCTAGTGATATAGTCTTCTAAAGCTTCCATAGCTAGAACATAGCCTTTTTCACCGAATCCACATATTTGTCCTATGCAAGCTGGAGCTGTTTTAGATTCTTTTCTGAATTCTTCTCTAGCATGTACATTTGAAATATGAACTTCTACTGTTGGAATTCCAGTGTTTCCTTTTATAGCATCATGTAAAGCTATGCTGTAGTGAGTATATGCACCTGGGTTTATGATAACACCATCAAACTTTTCAAAGTAAGCTCTTTGTAAGAAATCTATCATAGTTCCTTCACAGTTACTTTGAAGTAAAGTAACTTCGTGTCCTCTTTTTTCTCCCTCTTCTTTTATATATTCACATATTTCAGTGAAGCTCTTTGATCCATATATTCCCTTTTCTCTAACACCTATCATATTTATGTTTGGTCCGTTTATTACCATAAATTTCATTTCTTTTTCCTCCCATAATTTTAATATTTTCTATTAAACTTATTATAAAAGTAATATATAAAAAATATATTATATATATTAACACTTTTAAAGTTAGTTAGTAACATTTTCTATAATATTGTAACAAGTTCTGGATATAGCCTTACTATTCAAAATATAATAAAGAAATTTATAATAGTTAATGTTAAAAAGGAGTATCTAAACTTAATATAGATACCCCTTAATTTTATTTATTATCTTTCTTTAATTACAGCTTTTCTAATTAACAAAAATGCTATTGCCCATAAAACTACTGTCAATACTAAAAACGTTGTTACACAAGCAAAAACATTTACCGGATTAAATCCAAATATATAATCAAAAAACTCTTTTACTCTTATTGTTAATGCAGAATTTCTTATTGAAAAATTGCCACTAAACATTATAAACGCTACTGGAATAACTGATACTAATACTTTTACATATTTATTAGATCTATAATAAATCATATTAATTACTATTCCAACTACATA
>OOCW01002011.1_pt1 | contig 12395 bp, 11 predicted proteins | sample 1671201 | NCBI WGS metagenome assembly OOCW01 (sample SAMN06348132, study PRJEB24527) | human gut metagenome | biome: human gut; feature: ankylosing spondylitis patient; material: feces | host: Homo sapiens | place: China | collected 2015-10
ATCACTTATTATATCATTTATATTTTATAGAATTAAAAACATAGTATTCTCATAAAAATTCATTTACTGTACTTTTATGATTTATTCTAATTTCTGAGTTACTATGATAAAATAGGGTATAAAAAATAAGAATAGAAGTAACTATAAATAAATTTTAACTAGGAGGAAATCATCGTGATTACTATTATCTCCCCCGCTAAAAATATGAGAAATTTAAAAGTAGATAATATAAAACCTAAGATGTATGGAGAATCTAGATTTTTTACTAATGAAACTAAAGAAATTATAAATGAATTAAAAAAATTAACTCCATGGGATATTCAATCTATAATGAAAGTTAATGAAAAAATAGCCTTTCAGTCTTATGCCTATTTTCAAGATTTTAATTTTGACGAAGAAGGCGTGTGCGGTATTTTAGCTTATGATGGTTTAGTTTTTAAAAATATAAAAGCTGAAGAATTCACATCAGAAGATTTTGATTTTGCTAATAATCATGTTAGGATATTAGATGCTTTTTATGGTATAGTTAATCCACTAGATGGTGTCTTACCTTATAGACTAGAAATGCAGTATAAAATAAATATTAACGATAAAAATCTTTATAAGTTTTGGGAAGATAAACTATATAAAAAATTATATAGTGAGGATAAGGTAATTATTAATTTAGCTTCTGAGGAATATGCTAAGGCTGTAAGAGGATTTCTAGATAAAGACGATATATTTATCGATATAGACTTTAAAATCCATAAAGACGGAAAATTAAAAACTATGGCAACATATGCAAAAATGGCTCGTGGGCAAATGATTAAATATATAATAGAAAATAAAATAAATAATCCAGAAGATTTAAAAGATTTTACTTTTAATGGATATAAATTTGATCATAATCTTTCTACAAATAAAAAATATGTCTTTGTTAGACAAGACTAAAAAATCCTTCCACAAAATAAGTGGAAGGATTTTTTAGTTTTCATCTATTTTATTTTCTTCACTAGCTTTTTCAGCTTCTTTTTTTTCTAATAAATAAGATTCTATATCTTCTACTACATTTCCATCTACAAAATGTATAGCTTGATTTATTGCATTTTTTATTGCTTTAGCATCAGAACTTCCGTGAGCTTTAATAACTCCACCCTTAACACCTAAAAATGGTGCTCCACCGTATTCTGAGTAATCAAGAAACGCTTTTAATTTTCTTAAATCATCTTTAATAAGTAATGCTCCTAATTTCCCCTTAGTACTACTCATTAAAGTTTCCTTCATAAGCTTCATCATTCCCATAGCCACGCCTTCACAAGTCTTTAACATTATATTACCTGTAAACCCATCGCAAACTATTACATCAGCTTTAGATTCAATTACATCTCTACCTTCAATATTTCCTATAAAGTTTAGATCCATATTTTTTAATTCTTCATAAGCTGCTTTTACAAGTTCATTTCCTTTTCCTTCTTCTGAACCAATATTAGCAAGACCTATTCTTGGGTTTTCCATATTTAAAACCTTTTTAAGATAAATATTAGCCATCATAGCAAATTCACTTAAGTTTCTCGGCTTACAATCAGCATTAGCTCCACTATCTGCTATTATAGTCATTGTACCTTTTATATTTGGCATACAAGGGCAAAGGCAAGGTCTATCTATTCCTTTTATTCTACCAACTACTAAAGTAGCTCCTGTAAGTAAAGCTCCCGTACTTCCTGCTGATACTATAGCATCAGCTTTTTTTTCTTTTACTAAATTTAAACCTACAACCATAGATGAATCTTTTTTTCTTCTTATGGCTTGAACTGGTTTATCTTCATTTTCTATTACTTCTGTAGTATGTACTATTTCTAATTTACTTCTATCAAATTCATAAGATGAAAATTCTTTTTCAAGTAAGTCTTTATCCCCAGTTATTACTATATCAATATTATATTCTTTTATAGCTTCAACAACTCCACCTACAACAGCCTTTGGTGCATTATCTCCACCCATACCATCAACAACTATTCTCATACTTGTCCTCCTTAATGTATGCTTTATGCAAAAGTTTATATATAATCACAAATTATTACTAGTATTTTACAGTAATAACTTTATTTTATCAACTCTAATTTATTTTTATATTTTAATAAAAAAACATGTAGATTTCTCTACATGTTTTTAAAAATATCATTATTCAGATACTATTTCTTTACCTTTGTAGTGTCCACAATCTGGACAAACTCTATGTGGTAATTTTGGTTCATGACATTGTGGACACTCTACGAATCCTGTTGCTGTCATTTTTGAGTTAGCCGCTCTTCTCATTTTAGTTTTTGATTTAGCTGTTTTACGCTTAGGTACTGCCATTTACGCCACCTCCTTAGTCATTTTTGAACAAATCTTTTAATTTAGCAAAACGTGGATCTATTTCATCCTCGTCATTGGCAATTTGGCTACATGCACAAGTTTCCCTATTTAGGTTAGCTCCACAATCTTGACAAAGTCCTTCGCAGTCATCTTTACAAATAACTTGCCCAGGTGCATTAAATATTAATGTTTGCCCTATTATATCAAGTAAATTTACTTCATCACCATCAATAATGAAAGCGTCATATTCTTCAAATGCATCTTCATCAAAATTATCTTTAACTAAGAAACCTTCTATAGCATATTCTATTGGTACTTTAACTTCATCTAAACATCTAGCACAGTTGTCTAATATTTCGAAACTAACATTAGCCTCTAAATAATATCCTTTGTTCGTTCTAGATATTTTACCTTTAAGGTTTAGCGGTGAAGTTATTTTATATGTGTTCTCACAATAATTAATACTATCAATTTTTTGTGAAAAATTCAAGTCTATTTTATCAGTTTCTTTTCTATTTAACTTATCTAGACTAATTATCATACTTTCACCTCGTTATATTACCAAATTTATTATACAAATCTAGTTAATGTTTGTCAAGTATTTTTACTTGATAGTTAAAAATAAGATATTAATACTTTTTTTGTAAATTTATTAGTACTAAAATCATTTTAAGGTAGGTCAAAGCCTACCTTAAAACTTTAAATATATCGTTTAAAAAAATTACTATTAGTTAAAATTTTTACAATAATTATTTAACTAATGCTAAAGTATCTCTAGCTATCATTAATTCTTCGTTAGTTGGTATTAATAATACTTTAACTTTAGAATCAGCAGCAGATATAACTCTTTCTTTTCCTCTTACGTTGTTAGCTTCAGCATCCATTTTAACACCTAAGTATTCCATGTTTGATGCTATTGCCATTCTGTTATCTATACCATTTTCACCTAATCCAGCAGTGAATACTATAGCGTCAACACCGTTCATTTCAGCAGCATAAGATCCGATGTATTTTTTTACTCTAGTGTGGTAAGCATCTAAAGCATCTATAGCTTTTTGATCACCTTTTTCAGCAGCAGCTTCTATATCTCTGAAGTCAGAAGATATACCAGTCATACCGTAAACACCAGATTGTTTGTTCATTAAGTTATCTACACCATCTGCATCTAATCCTTCTTTTCTCATCATGAAAGGTATTATAGCAGGGTCTATATCACCACATCTAGTTCCCATTATTAATCCTTCTAATGGAGTAAGACCCATTGAAGTATCTATAACTTTACCATTTTTAATAGCAGCTACTGAAGCACCATTTCCTAAGTGGCAAGTTATTATTTTTAAATCTTTTATATCTTTTCCTAACATTTCTGCAGCTCTTTGAGATACATATTTGTGAGAAGTTCCGTGGAATCCGTATCTTCTTACTCCATACTCATCATATAATCTGTGAGGTACTCCGTAAAGGTAAGCTGCTGGTTCCATTGTTTGATGGAAAGCAGTATCGAATACAGCTACATTTGGTACTCCTGGAAGTATAGCTTTCATAGCATCTATTCCCATTAAGTTAGCTGGGTTATGTAATGGTGCTAAGTCGTTACATGCTCTTATAGCTTCTTCAACTTCTTCTGTTATTACTACTGAAGATGCGAATTTTTCACCACCGTGAACAACTCTGTGTCCTACAGCATCTATTTCAGACATGTCTTTAACTCCACCGTAAACTGAATCTTGAACACCTGCAAGAACTAATTTTATAGCATCTTGGTGATCTTTCATTGGTTGTTCAACGATGTATTTACCTTCTACACCATCTTTTTTTTGAGTAAGTATAGAACCTTCTATACCTATTCTTTCAACTAATCCTATACATAATACTGCTTCATTTTCCATATCTATTAATTGATATTTTAATGAAGAACTACCACAGTTTAATACTAATACTTTCATTATTAGCAATCCTCCTTAAAAATTTTAAATTTTTCCTTAAATTAATATTCAAATATGACTATTTGACTTTATATTGTCAATCATAATAAATATAACACCTTTTTAGTTAAAAGTACATACCATTTCTAAAAATACACTTATATAATATTTTTATATTATTATTTATTTGATATAATAAATAATTAATTCTATATAACTTTTAATGTGTTGTTATTCTTATTATTTATTGAATAATACATATTTATGTGTTTTAACATGCATTTATATTATTCTATTATTAAGTATTTAATCCAGTTTTGTCAACTTAAAAGATATAATATATCAGCATGTAGCAAAAATTACCAAAAGGAGATTTGTATGAATTTATTAGGATTAGTTGTTGAATACAACCCTTTTCACAATGGTCATAAGTACCATTTAGAAAAATCAAAAGAATTGACAAAGGCAACTCATACAGTAGCAATTATGAGTGGTTCCTTTTTACAAAGAGGAGAACCTGCATTATTTGATAAATATACAAGGGCTGAAATGGCCGTAAAAAATGGCGTAGACTTAGTTATTGAACTTCCTACCCTTTACTCTTGCCAAAGCGCAGAAATTTTCTCTCATGGAGCTATAGCAACTTTAAATTCACTTAATTGTGTTAACTCAATTTGTTTTGGAAGTGAAGAAGGTAACGTGGAGATTTTACATACTATTGCCGAAATTTTAGTTAAAGAGCCACAAACTTTTAAGTGCACCCTTAGAAAATATTTAAATGAAGGATTAGTTTTCCCCATAGCAAGAAGTAAAGCTTTATATGATTATATAAGCTCTAATAATTTACTTGATTTAAGTGAAAGTGAACTACAAAAAGTTTTAAATTCTTCTAATAATATTTTAGGAATTGAATATATCAAAAGCTTAATTAAATTAGATAGTTCTATTAAGCCATATACTATAACTAGAATAGCTTCTGAGTATAATTCTAAAGATATAAATAGTAATATTTGCTCTGCCACAGCTATAAGAAATTCTTTAAAAGATAATAATAATTTACAACTTATTGAAAATGTTGTTCCATCACATACTTTTGATGAAATTAAAAATAAAATAAATGATAATTTTAGTCCAGTATTTGACCATGATTTTTATAATATATTATCATCTACAATTATAAGAGATTTCGATAATCTTTGTGATTATTTTGAAGTAAATGAAGGTATAGAAAATAAAATATACTCTAATATTTTTACAAGTAAAAACTTAGAAGAATTAATTAATTCTACAAAATCAAAACGTTATACCATGACTAAAATAAAAAGAACATTAAATAATATTCTTCTTGGTATTAAAAGAGAAGATGTAATTAAAGTAAAAGATTTACCTCAAATTCCTTATATTAGAGTTTTAGCTTTTAATAACAAAGGAAGAGAGATAATAAAGACAATAAAAAATTCTTCTGATATAGAAATAATTACTAAGTTTTCAAAAATAACTCATATTGATAATTCATTATTTGATACTTTTATTAAATACGATTTAAAAGCTAGCAATATGTATAATCTTATTTATTATAAAAACAATAGACATCTACTAAAAGGACCTATGGATTATTATTTATCTCCTAAATATTTACCTTAAATAAGTGGACTATAAATTTTAAATTTATGGTCCTTTTATTATTTAAAAATTTCATATTTTGTTTTTTTTAATAATATAATACCTTAAAGTCTTTATTATATAGGTGGTTTTATGAATATATCTAAATTGACAAAGTATTTTTTCCCAAAACTCATAGTACTAATTCTAATTATGGGAATTGTAATCTTCCCAAATGACTCTATTTTTGCTGCAAAAGACGGTATACATATATGGGTAAATGTATTAATCCCATCGTTACTTCCCTTTATAATAGGAGCTAATTTAATAGTTTCTCTAAAAGTAGTTGATATTATAGGTGCCATAATTAATCCCATAACACAATTTGTTTTTAATGTATCAGGCAAAAGTGCTTTAGTATTTGCAATATCTGCTGTTTCTGGATATCCAGTTGGTGCTAGACTTGCTTCTGACTTAAGACTTCAAAATGATATTTCTAAATATGAAGGCCAAAGATTAGTTTCTTTTTGCTCCACATCTGGTCCATTATTTATAATTGGTGCTGTAGCCGTTGGTATGTTAAACGATGCATCTATAGGTTATTTAATGCTTATTTGCCACTACTTTGGAGCTATAACAGTTGGACTTATTTTTAGAAGTTATGGAAAAGAAAAAAGAGAAAAAAATAATAAAAACATAATAAGAAATATCCAAAACTTACTTAACACTCCTGAAGAAAATGGATTTTTTATTTCCTTTGGAAACGCAGTAGTAAGCGGTGTAAATACTTTATTAGCTGTAGGTGGATTTGTAATTATTTTTTCCGTAGTTTTTAAAATTTTAAGTTTATTCCATATTATAGACGGGATATCTTACATAGTCTGCTTTTTCTTCTCATCATTAGGAATTACAAAAGAAATATGCTCTGCTTTTATTAGCGGTTTATTTGAAATAACAATTGGGTGCAATAATATAACTAGTATTCCTTTTATTTCTGAGGCAATTAAGGCTAGCTTATGCAGTTTCATTATCGGTTTTAGTGGTTTATCTATCTTAGCCCAATGTTGTAGCTTTATAGCAAAAACTGATATAAAAACTAATATTTACATATTCAATAAGTTTTTACATGGTACTTTTGCTGGAGTATATACTTTTTTACTTTATCCAATTAGCAAAAATCACTTACCAGTTTCAAATTTTTCAGTTATATATAATTCTATTTACAACAACACTATTCTAAATCATTATTTTTATAATTTTAAAATTTTTTTAATAATAAGCGTTATACTATATGTTATTTTTAATTTATACTTTTTATATATAACAAAAGACTAGAGTTTTTTATATAATGAAAGCTCCCATTAAATCTGGGAGCTTTTATATTATTCTTCTCTTAATTCTCTTTTATTTCTCTTAACTATTTCTAACGTCTCAATTAAATTTTGTTCAACAGAGCTTATTACATCTTCTGCATAATCAAGAGATCCTTCTCTTATTTCTATGGCATAAGATTCTGCTTTATTTATTATTTCTGAGGCCCTTTGTTTAGCTCTTTCTACAACTTCACTTGACTCTACTATATCATCAAACTGTTGCTTAAGATTTTCTTCAAATTGCTCTCCTTCTTTAGCTTTGATTTGAGCTTCTTGATTAGCTTGAGCTATTATTTGTTCTGCTTCTAATTTTGCTTCTGTTATTATTCTTTGTCTTTCTCTATTTATCCAAATAGCCTGATTTACTTCTTCTGGCATTAATGTTTTTATATCACTTATTATTGCAAGAACTTCTTCTTTGTCCACACTTATAGATTTTCTTGCTAATCCTTTAAGTGGTGCATTTTCTATTAGTTCTTCTAATTCTTGGAATAAATCCATTATTTCTAAATCTATTTTCATCTTTTCCCCCTACTACCATCTATCTGGCCTTGTGTTCTAACGCTTTAAGAACTTCTTTAGGCACTAAATTTTTAACATCTGCATCAAATTTTAATACTTCTTTTATTAACGATGAACTTACAAAAGAATATTGTTTATTGGTTGGTAAAAATATTGTATCTATATCAGGATCTAATTCCTTATTCATATGAGCCATTTGTAACTCATAATTAACATCATCTTCACTTCTCACACCTCTAACTAAAGTGTTTATTCCTTGTTCTTTACAATAATTCACTAATAAACCTTGGAATTCAATAACTTTTATGTTATCTAAATCTTTAGTACACGCTTTTATTAGTTCAACTCTTTCTTCCAATGTAAAAAGTCCTTTTTTATTAGGGTTTATAAGTACTCCTATTTGTAGTTCATCAAATATTTTTGCTGCTCTACAAATTATATCTAAGTGTCCATTTGTAATTGGATCAAAACTACCAGCAAATATTGCTTTACGTATTTTTTTGTCCATTTTATTCCTCCAGTTTATAAAATGTTAATGTTGTATTACCGTATTTTTTTTCTCTACTTTTATATAGTCTTCCCATATTATCTGGAAATTTATCAACTGTATCATGTTCTACAACTATAATACCATCTTCCTTTAAAAGATTGTTATTATCAACTGCACTTAGTGCATCACTAAACATATTTTTATAATATGGAGGATCCATAAATATAACATCAAATTGTTTATTTTTTGAAGATAAAGAATTTATAGCACTTTTAAAATCTAAATTTAAAACAATACTTTCATTCTCCACCCTCGCCTTTTTTATATTACTTTTTACAATATTTATACTTTCTTTACTATTATCTACAAAAATACATTGATTAGCTCCTCTTGATAAACACTCTATACCTAAAGAACCTGTTCCTGCAAATAAATCCAATATATCACTTTCCATTATGTATGAATTAATCATATTAAATAAAGATTCTTTAACTCTATCTGTTGTAGGTCTTACATCATCATTTTTAGGAGTATTTAATTTTAGTCCTCTTGCCTTTCCTGAAATAACTCTCAAAATTATATCTCCTTTCACATTCTATCACAAATTTTGTCTAATTTAATGAAATTTCTTCACGTTCACTAAATTTATATAATATTTCTTCTTTTAGTTTCTTATTTTCTACAAATTGTAATTTTGTATCTTGTCCAATTATATATCTAGCTTCCAATTGAGCTTGTTTTAATATTTTAATATGTTTAAAAATATTAGCTACTTTAAGTTCTGGAAGACCATGTTGTCTTGTTCCAAAAAACTCACCAGGTCCTCTTATTTCTAAGTCTTTTTGTGAAATTTTAAAACCATCTGTAGTTTCTTCCATTATAGCCATTCTCTCTTTGCATACCTCAGTTTTTGAGTTATATATTAATATACAGTAAGATTTATGCTTACCTCTTCCAACACGCCCTCTAAGCTGATGAAGCTGTGCTAAGCCAAATCGTTCTGCATTTTCTATTATCATAAGAGTTGCATTTGGAACATTTACACCAACCTCAATTACAGTTGTTGATACTAGTATATCTAATTTTTTATTCTTAAAATCATCCATTATAGCATCCTTTTCTGCAGGTCTCATTTTACCATGAAGAAGACCTACCTTCAAATCTGAAAAGAATTCTCTTTTCAGTTCTTCAACTAATTCTACAGCTGCTGTTGCTTCTATCTTTTCACTTTCGTCTACTAAAGGACATACAATATAAACTTGCCTTCCTTTTTCAACTTCATCTCTAACTAAATTTTCATAAGCTTCTTCTCTTCTTTTCTGTTCTATAGCTATAGTTTCAATTGGCTGTCTTCCTGGAGGAAGTTCATCTATAATGGATATATCCAAATCTCCATATAATATAAGGGCTAAAGTTCTAGGAATAGGTGTTGCTGTCATAACAAGGATATCTGGACTATTTCCTTTATTAGAAAGTCTTCCTCTTTGTCTAACACCAAATCTATGTTGCTCATCTGTTATAACTAGCCCTAAATTTTTAAATTCCACTTTATCTTCTATAAGAGCATGAGTTCCTATTAAAATATCTATTTCTTGATTCTTAACTTTTTGAAGTACTTTTTCTTTTTGTTTTTTTGTAAGACTACCTACTAATAACTCAGACTTAATATTAAAAGCTTCTAGGATTTCCTTAAATGAATCATAGTGTTGCGATGCTAAAATCTCTGTAGGTGCCATTAAAGCCCCCTGATAGCCATTTAAAACTGCACTAGCAAGAGCAAGTAAAGCCACCACAGTTTTTCCACTTCCCACATCTCCTTGAACTAATCTATTCATAACTTTAGGAGATTGCATATCCTTAGTAATTTCATCTAATGCTCTATTTTGAGCTTTAGTAAGATTAAATGGAAGAGATTTTATTATATCATTTAATTTTTCTTTTTCTTCAAATTCTATACCACTAGCTTCATTAACTCCACTTTTAAAATAAAAAAGTCCCAATTGTAAAATAAGAAATTCTTCAAAAACTAGTCTATATAAAGCCACTTTTAATGCATCCTTATTAATTGGAAAATGTATATTTCTAACGGCATAGTCAATTCCACATAACTTATATTTTTCTAATATATACTTAGGCAGATATTCCTTAATGCGGAATTCTTCCTTTGTTAAAACAGATTTAATCATCCCTTGTAATTCTTTATTAGTTAAACCGTATGTCAAAGGATATACTGGTTCTATTTTACAAGTTGAACTTGGCTTATTTGTATAATGTTCTATTTCTATTGGCACAAATTCTTTAAAATTATTTTCAAATTTAACTTTTCCAAAAACTAAAACACTGTCACCACTTTTAAATATTTTTGTTATGTATTCCTGATTAAAAAATGACATCTTTATATATCCAGTATCATCTCTTAAGTCTATCCTAGTTATTTTCATTCCCTTTCTCGGGCTATATGTATCTATTTTAGTTATAATACCTTTTATAGATACCTTATCTTCATTTTCCAATTGACTTATTTTCTTTATTACACTTCTATCTTCATATTGCCTTGGAAAATAATATATCAAATCCTTCAAAGTAAATATGTTAAGTTTATGAAGCTTTTCAGCTCTTTTAGGTCCAATTCCTTTTACAAATTGTATTTCTTTGTTTAAGTTATTCATAATTATCACCTATAAATATTATTCCCTTACGAATAAAAATCCTGTATAACATACTAATTATAGTACGATTATACAGGACTTGTTAATCATTATTCAACTGAAATTAAGTAATAATAAAGAGGTTGTCCTCCATAGTGTAATTCAACATCTATATCTTCAAATTTTTCTTCTAACGAATCTCTTAAAGCTTCAGCTTGTTCTGCAGAAGTATCTTCTCCATAGAATAAAGTTATTATAGCACTATCTTCATCTACTAACTTTTCTATAAGGTTTGTAGTTATTTCATCTAGGTTATCGCCTGCAGCTAATAATTTACCTTCAGCGATACCTATTATATTACCTTCTTTTACTTCTACATCATTTATAACTGTATCTCTTACAGCATATGTTACTTGACCAGATTTTACTGTAGATAAAGCTTCCATCATATTGGATTCATTTTCAGCTATATCTGCATCAGTATCAAATGTTACTAAAGTAGCAAAGGCTTGAGCAACATTTTTAGTAGGTATAACTACTATGTTTTTGTCACTTAATTCTTTAGCTTGATTAGCAGCCATTATTATATTACTATTATTTGGTAATATTATTATATTTTTAGCATTTAAGCTTTCTATAGCATTCATAAAATCTTCTGTACTTGGGTTCATAGTTTGACCACCTTCTATTATGTGATCTACACCAAAATCTTTAAATATTTGAGCTAAACCATCTCCCATAGAAGTAGCTATAAATCCGTACTCTTTTTCTTCAACTTGTACATCACTAGTTTGAGCCGTTTCATTTAGTACCTTGTTTTCATGTTGAAGTTTCATATTTTCAATTTTTATAGTTAATAATTGTCCATAACTTAAAGCTTCTTGTATAGCATCTCCTGGATTATTAGTATGAACATGTACTTTTATTACACCTTCATCTCCAACCACAGCTAAACTGTCTCCATATTTTAAGAATCTTTCTCTTATAGTTAAATCATCAACTTTATCGCTTTCTAATATAAACTCTGTACAATATTGATATTTAATATCTTCTGTAGATATATTTTGTTCCACATTAATTTGAACATCGCTAGATACTCCACCTTCTACAGATTCTATATCATTTCCTTTTAAAGATGATAACATACCTTCATATATAAGTACTAGACCTTTACCTCCTGAATCAACAACACCAGCTTCTTTTAAAGCTTTTAATAATTCTGGTGTTTTGTCTAATGATTCATTAGCTTTTGCAACTACTAATTCAAGGAATTCTATCATATCCATGTCATCTTTAGCTATTTTTACAGCATATTCTCCACTTTCTCTAACTACAGTAAGAATAGTACCTTCTATTGGCTTTATAACAGCCTTATATGCAGTATCAGAACCATTTTTTAAAGCATTAGCTAAATCTACAACGTTTAAACTATCTTTTCCTTCTACTGATTTTGCTATACCTCTTATTATTTGAGATAGTATAACTCCTGAGTTACCTC
>OOCW01002018.1_pt1 | contig 12340 bp, 11 predicted proteins | sample 1671201 | NCBI WGS metagenome assembly OOCW01 (sample SAMN06348132, study PRJEB24527) | human gut metagenome | biome: human gut; feature: ankylosing spondylitis patient; material: feces | host: Homo sapiens | place: China | collected 2015-10
TAGCTTTTATCAATATTTTTGTTCAATTTTTAAAGTTAGTTTCGCAATCGACTAAAATTAATTTTTAAATACAAACCTCTTTAAGCTATTATTAATTCCTTGTAAAGTGTTCGGTACTATTCTAACTATACTTGGCAAAAATATAGAAATTACAAACCCTATACCACAAGCAATAAAAACATTATATTCCTTAACTACTTGTCCAATATAAATTCGATAACCATGAATAGCTGCAATAGCAATAACTCCAACTATTATAACCTTAGCTACTAACCAAGATGATATACTTATTATTCTACATATAAAAATTAATATTGATAATATTGCTATTATTGGTAATGCTATTATTTTTAATGGTATTAATAATAAATCTCCCCCCATATTAGAAGTTTTTTCTTTTTTTACTATAACCTTTTTACTTTTATCTTGATATTTATTACTAATGTCTCTATCTCTATCTCTATCTCTATCTCTATCTCTATCTCTATCTCTATCTCTATCTCCAGTATTATACTCTTTATTATCTTTAATTACATTACTTTTTTTAGTTGAACTATTACTTTTATTACTCTTACTCTTTTTATTCTTAGAAGTATTTTTTTGCTTTATCTTTTTTATAATTTTTTCTCCAAAATCTTCATCTTCCTCTTCATCTTCATCATCAAAAAAACCTTCACAATCTTCAAAGTCTTCCTTTGATCTAAATATAACTCTTTCTTCCTCTGGCTCATGATGTTGTATTAAAGATTCTTTAAATATTTCTTCTCTACTCATTAAAACAGTAGCTGCATAACTATTTTCTATATTTTGAGTATCAAGTTTAATACCTTCTTTATCTTGTAATACATCTGCTGGCTTTTCTTTAATTTTATTATTCTTAAATAAAGCACTTACTTCTTCATCAAATATTTCTTCCTGTTGCTCTTGTACTATGTTTTCTTGATAATTTAATGCATCATATGCTTCTTTAAACAAATCTAGGAATTTCTCTAATCTTTTTTCATCTTTTACTTCTTCTCTAAATGTTTGAACTTGTTTATCATATGCTTTTTTAATTTCTTCTTTAGTAGCATTTTCTTCAATGCCTAAAACTTTATAGTAATTCACCTAATATCCTCCTATACTTGTTTATTTATATATTTTTTATTATTTAATATATAAAACTCCATATTTTATACATATTACTGATTATATCAATTTTATTATAAACCCTCAAATAGTACATATATCCAAAAATAATTTAAAATATTTTATTTAATAATATAGGAGTATTTGTACAATACTTTATTCATAGGTATATATATAATTTTTATATTTTAGCCATATTATGGTTGATTTTCACTTTCTTAACTCATATAATATATTTTAAATAATAACTATTATTTGTTATTTAAGATAATAAATATATTTTTTCTAAATAGAAAATACTATATATATTAAATAAACGAGGTGAAGTTATGAGTAAAATATCAATAATCGGTGCAGGTGCAATTGGTGCTACAACAGCATTTGCATTACTACAAAAAGGAATAGCAAGAGAAATTGTAATTAATGATATAAATCAAGAAAAGGCCCTAGGGGAAGTTCTAGACTTAATGCATGGTAGTTCTTTATGTAGGCCTTGTAATGTCACTTTAGGTACTTTAGAAGATACTAAGGATTCAGATATAATTATAATAACTGCTGGTTCACCACAAAAACCTGGTGAAACTAGATTAGATTTAGTAGATAAAAACTATGCAATATTTAAAAGCTTTATCCCAAAACTTGCACAACTAAGCCCAAATTCAATATTATTAGTTGTATCTAATCCTGTAGATATTCTTTCATATATGACATATAAACTTTCTGGTTTCCCTAAAGAAAGAGTAATAGGCTCAGGTACTGTATTAGATACAGCAAGACTTAGAAGTTTACTTGGTAAATATTTTGGAATTGATGGCAGAAACGTAGAAGGTTATGTTCTAGGTGAACATGGTGATAGCGAATTCGTGACTTGGTCATCATTAATGATTGGTAGCATACCTGTAAAAAGCTTCTCAGAGCAAAACTGTATAGCTTGGGATAAGGAAACTGAAACTGTTATAGCTGAAGATGTTAAAAACTGTGCTTATGAAGTTATTAAAAGAAAAGGTGCTACTGCATTTGCCGTTGCAATAGCTCTTGAAAGAATAGTTGAAGCCATCATTAGAGATGAAAGAACTATTTTAACTGTTTCAACATTATTAAATGATTATTATGGTGTTAATGATGCTTATCTAAGTGTTCCTACTATTCTTGGAAGAAATGGTATAGAAAAAGTATTAAATATTCAATTATCACCAAGTGAACAAGAAAAATTTGTGTCATCAGCTAATTTAATGAAACAATATATAGATAGAATTAATGATAAATAGAATTAATAAAAACTGTATCAAATTTGATACAGTTTTTATTAATTTAGCTCTATTTTAAAGAAACATTGATAGATAACTATAATTATAATAATTTAGCATATACTTGTCCTATTTTTATAGAACTCTTCTAGCTCTTCCAATTGAACTCCATGGAACATTAGTTATTCTTATAGTCTTACCAGAATTTGGTGATTCTATCCATTGTCCATTTCCTATATACATACCAACATGTCCTAAATCACTATAGAATAATAAATCTCCTGGTTGTACACTATCTAATGATACTTCTACCCCACTTTTTATTTGATCATAAGTTGTTCTTCCAATGCTTATATTAGCTTTACTAAATCCCCATTGCATTAATCCAGAACAATCAAACATTCTTACTCCACTATCAACGTATTGATATAAAGTATCATACTTACCTGCAGAAGCATAATCTGGGAATCTATTCTTTAATGTTTGTATTGATGCATTAGTAACTAGTTCTCCTGAACCACCATAAGCATATGGAGATCCAATATGAGATTTTAATTCTTCTAAAACAATGTTATATGCATTAGAAACTGAATTATTACTATTACTTCCAGTACTACTATTGCTTCCACTAGTATTATCACTTCCAGTAGATATTTTTATATAATCTGCACTTACATATCCTACTGATCCTTTAAAGTTAATTTTATACCAATTTCCTTCTTTTCCAGTTATATTAACACTTTCATTATTTAGTAAATATCCTAATACAACTGCATCTGAAGACGGTTGCTTTCTTACTCTTAAGTTAGAAGAAACATTTGTAACAATTCCTACAGCATTCATTGTTTGAGATGAATTATTACTATCAGTTGTTGAACTACTATTTCCAGTATTTGAACTTGATCCTGAAGATGGTTTAGTTTCAGTTATATAATCCTTATGAACATAAGCATATGATGAATTATACTTAATTTTATACCAACTTCCTGTTTCACCCACTATATTTACAGAATTACCTGAATATAAAGTTCCTAAAACTGTTGAACTTGTAGATGGCTCTTTACGAACTCTAAGTCCTCCACTACTTACATTATAAACATATCCAGTTTTATTGACTTCTACTTCTGAAGAACCACTATTTCCTGTATTATTAGTTGAATTTAAATTAGTTGTGATATATTCTTTACTTACATAACCGTATCCACTGTTATATTGTATTTTATACCATTCCCCTTCTGAGCCAACTATATTTACTTCAGTATTGTTATTAAGGTATCCTAATATTGATGAACTTGTAGAAGCTCCACTTCTTACTCTTAAATTAGTAGATACATTATAGACTTTACCTTTTGTTGATATTGACGAAGATGCTGCAATCTCTTTTACATAATCTCCATGAACATAACCAATTATTCCATTGTACTTAATTTGATACCAACTTCCACTTTTAGAAATGATATCAAATGTGCTACCATTTCTCATAGTTCCTAATACTGATGAATTTGTACTTGCTGATTCTCTAATTCTTAAAGTTGAAGTTACATTGACAACTTGTCCTTTGCTTATGGAAACTACTTCTATTCCACTATTTACTTCTGTAGCACTAACTGGTATAGTTTTAACAGATAAAATAGTTCCAACAACACCAGAAATAGCAATTATCTTTTTCAGCTTTTTTTTCTGCATATTTTTTTACATCCCCCGCCTATTTAAATATATATTTTGACATAATAAATTATATATATTTTCACTCTGATTTTCCATGTTTTTTAGCATAATATTCATATTTTTCATCATTTTTACCAAATTTTGATTAAACCTGTTGACTTTTTTATATTTATATGTAAAATATGTAAAATTTAAGAGCAACATTATTATTATAAATAATCTTGTTACTCTTAATACTTTTCAAATATAGACATTTTTATAGCTATTTAATAAATTTAATATATACTATCTAAAATTTTTTATCATATCATTTTTTAAATTCCATAACTTTTCTGACAAATCAACATAATATGCCTGTGGATTATTAAATCTCTTTACTTCATCCCACAATGATTCAACTTGTTCTAAGGAATATTTTCGAATATCATCTAACTTTGGTGTTTTATAAACACATTTCCCTTGAATAAAAATTGGCACTTGTATCTTTTTTGCATAATAATTTGTTACAACTTTTCTCTTCCATGTATATATAGGATCAAATATCTCATAGTCTTTTGAATCATCTATTATTTCATTTCCTAATGTTAATACATCTGCTATAGCTTTATTATTCTCCTTATCAAATAGCCTCCAAACTGTTTTATAGCCCGGGCTGGTAACTTTTTCTATATTTTCTGACAACTTAATTCTTGGGACTATATTGTCATTCTCCTCAACTGCAACTAACTTATATACCCCTCCAAAGACAGGTTCTGATTTTGCAGTTATTAACCTTTCTCCAACTCCAAATATATCAATACAAGCTCCTTGATTCATAAGATCTGCTATTATATATTCATCTAAACTATTAGATGCAAGTATTTTACAATTTTCTAGTCCATTTATATTTAATATTTTTCTTACTTCTTTTGAAAGATATGCTAGATCCCCACTATCTAATCTAACACCTTTAAGACTCTTTCCTTGTGGCTCTAATACATCTTTAGAAACTTTAATAGCATTAATTATACCTGATTTTAAAACATTATAAGTATCTATTAATAGAACACAATTGTCAGGATATGTTTTAGCATAAGTCTCAAAAGCTTTATACTCATCACCAAATAATTGTATCCATGAATGAGCCATAGTCCCTACGGCTTTAACTCCAAATATCTCATCTGCAATAGTATTTGCAGTTCCATCTACACCACCTATATAGGCCGCTCTAGCACCATATATAGCCGCATCATATCCCTGACTACGTCTTGCTCCAAGTTCTAATACTTCTTTTCCCTCTGCAGCTCTTCTTATTCTATTTGCCTTTGTAGCTATTAGACTTTGATGATTAATTGTTAAAAGTAACATGGTTTCTATTAACTGTGCTTCTATAGCTTTTGCTTTAACAGTTATTAAAGGCTCATTTGGAAATACAGGTGTTCCTTCTTCTATAGCATAAATATCACCTGTAAACTTAAAGTTTAATAAATATTCTAAAAACTCTTCATTAAATAATTTTCTTTCTCTTAAATATTCAATATCACTTTTAGTAAAATTTAAACCTTTTATATATTCAATTACTTGCTCTAAACCAGCTACAATTGCAAATCCTGCATTATCAGGATTTTTTCTAAAGAACATATCAAAATAAACTATTTTATCTTTCAAATTATTTTCAAAATATCCATTAGCCATTGTAAATTCATAAAAATCTACTAACATACTTAAATTTCTTTCATCTTCTAAGCTTATTTTTATCATATTTAATGCTCCTTTAAATTATAAAACACCTTACTTAAATTAATTTTTATAATAATATTTTTATTATTTTTTGCTATATTATAAACTTTTACTCATACTTGTCTATAAAATATAAAAAAATGCTTAAAAAAAGATAAATTATCTTTCTTTAAGCATTTCTTTTAAATTATCTTAGCTAAAACATACCTTCTTAACCCACCATATTTTAATTTATCTTCTTTAACTTTATAGCCTAAACTTATAAATGTATTCACACTAAACTTATTATATGGCGATGCTGTAGCACACAATATTTTACTACCATTTTTTACTGCAATTTTCTCTAACTCTTTACATATTATTTTTTGAAGTTTATTTCCTCTATATTCCTCCTTAACTACAGTTGATTCTATTTGTCCTACCTTTAATAACTCTTCATTCTCTAATCCTATGTCATATCCATAGTTAGATTTATCATAACCCTTCTTAGCATAAACTCCCATTGCAATAAGTTCATCACCTTCTGTAATACATCCAATTATCTTTCCATTTTTCTTTATATACTCTTTAAACTCTTCTCTTTCTGTATCAGCATATAACTCTTTATTTTCAAGTCCATCTATTATTATTTTTTGTAATTCCATAATTTTATCTAAATAAGACATATCTAATTCTTTCAACTTAGCTTCTACTTCTATTCCATCTTTTCTTGTTAATTTTAATATACTATTCAAATATATACCTCCAAAACTATCTCCATATAATAAAAATTTATAAAATTATTTTCTTATAAATTCTAATATACCTTTAACTATTAATGCAACTCCAACAAAAATAGATCCAAAAATTAATATTGCCTTAAGAAGAGAAATTGGTAATAAACTCATTTTTAAAGAAAAGAATATTGAAAGTACTATACTTGTTATTCCTAACAACATTAAAATTCCTCCCAATATATGTTTTCTTTTAAGTACTATTGCCACCATACCTATAAATAATAGTATTGTACTTGTTACAAAGCTTACTCCACCTTTACTTGATCCAAAAAATTTAAGTGGAGAATATACAATAGTATTTTGAAATATGCCTATGGTTCCTATAGCTATTAATATGGCTCCAATAACAATTAATAATATACTTAATTTATTATAGTTATTTTGAAAGTCATATCCATATCTTCTTTTATAATTATTAGTTTTATGTTCTTTTCTTATATAACTTCTTAATCCTGGAATGTATCGTATTTGTCTTTTTCTATTCCTCAAAATACCACCATCAGTAATTAATTATAATTAATATATGCTTTAAACTTCATTAGTGAACCTATTTACAAAAACATTATAAAATCTCTCACCTATGTTTCTTTAATCTTACAAAAAAATAAGTTGCCTCATTATGAGACAACTTATTTTATTAAAATATACTGTGTATTAAATTCATTATAAAACCAGTATGTTCATTAAAAATATTTATACCTATAATAATAAGAATAATTCCACCTATAAGTTCAGCATAATCTTTAAATATTCCACCAATTTTTTTACCTGCAATAACACCAATAAAACAGACTATAAATGTTATTAATCCAATAATTAATGATGAAGAAACTATATTAACATTTAAAAATGCAAAACTTATTCCAACAGCTAAAGCATCTATACTTGTAGCAATAGCAAGAGTAGTTAATTCTTTATTAGATAATTCATTTTTATTATTTTCTTCACCTTCTAAAGAAGTACTTACTTCAATTTCAGGCTCTTCTTTTTTAGCTGCTGCTTCTTTACGATTCTCATAAAATTCATAAATCATTTTTCCACCTAAAATAGATAATAATATTAAAGCAATCCAATGGTCTATAGCTTTTATATATCCCTGAAAACTTATTCCTAGCATCCATCCAATTAATGGCATTGCCGCTTGAAAAACTCCAAAGAATAAAGCTATTTTTATAGCCATTCCTTTTGTTAAATTTTTTAAAGTCATTCCCTTAGTAACAGATACAGCAAATGCATCCATTGCCAAAGCGAATGCTGTAAATACAATTGTAATAATGTTCATAATCATTCTCCTCACTTATTATTTTCTCTTAATTTTTTACTTATATGCAAAAAAATAACGAGATTCATGGATGCTAAAAAAGCATCCATGAGTCTCGTTATTTAAGATTAAGCCAGGCTTTATTCAAAACCATTATGTTGACCTAATCACATTTACATGCTAACTACTCCCTCACAGGACCAATATATTATACTATTATATTATTTATATGTCAATTTTTTCTTATATTCTTTTTCTTTTTATATACTTTCCATATCCCTTATCCCCCACAAACTCTCCATCTTTAGAAATTACCTTTCCTCTTAATATTGTAAATATAGGATATCCTTTTAGATTAAATCCTTCATAAGCTGTATAATCTACATTAGAATGAAGCTTATCAGTAGTTAAAACAACTTCTTTATTAGGATCTATTATTGTAATATCTGCATCACTACCTACTGCTATTGTTCCTTTTTTAGGATATAATCCAAATATTTTTGCTGGATTTGTACAGCATACTTCTACAAATTTATTTATACTTATTCTATTTTTCATTATACCTTCAGAAAAAATCAATGGAATTCTTTCTTCAACTCCTGGTACACCATTAGGGCATTTTGTAAAATCTTCCTTTCCTAACTGCTTATCTCTATTAAATGAAAATGGACAATGATCTGTTGCTATAGTTTCTATATATCCATCTTTAATACCTTTCCATAAAGCTTCGCAATTTTCAGTGCTTCTAAGTGGTGGACTCATTATATATTTTAATCCTTCATTATTTTCTAATTCATACTTACTTTCATCTAATAATAAATACTGAGGACATGTTTCTGCATAAACATTTTGTCCGCACTCTCTTGCATTTTTTATATATTCTAATCCGTCTTTTGTTGATAGGTGAACTACGTATAACCCTTCATAATTAACCATTTTAGCTAGTTTAATCATTCTATTTACAGCCTCTGCCTCAGATTCTACCGGTCTACTCAAGTAATGATATTTAGGACTCTTTAATCCTTTATCAATAAACTTTTTTCTTAAATATTGAATACTTCCATGATTTTCACAATGTATTGTGGCTATACCACCTAACTCTTTTAATCTTTCAAAAACTCTTATCATTTTATCATCATCTATTTTATAATCATATGTTAAATACCCCTTAAAACTTTGAATTCCATAATCATCAATAATTTCCTTCATTTCATTTATTATTTCACTATCCACATGTTGAATAACGCCATGGAATCCATAATCCACTACAGCATTTTCATCTGCATATTTATGATATACATTAATTTGATGTTTTAAATTACATCCTACTGGACCAAATCCCATATGATCAACAATAGTTGTTGTCCCCCCACAAGCCGCTGCAATAGTTCCAGTATAAAAATCATCATTAGCAATAGTATTACCTACATGCAAATTAAAATGAGTATGTATATCTACTCCTCCTGGTATAACATACTTTCCATCAGCATCAATTACTTCATCCACTACTCTAATAATATTTAAACCTATTTCCTTTATAATTTCATTTTCAATAAAAATATCACCCTTATATATATCACTAGCAGTAACTATAGTCCCATTCTTTATTAATAATGACATTTAAGCAACCCCTCTCTCATTTATACCCCTTTTATACACACTTTCTATGCAATTAACTGATATTCCTTGTATAAATAAAACTTTTATAAAAACATATTAATTTTATAATAATAGTTATATACCCTTATAATTAAATTTATTTTCATGTAATACAAAAAAACAATACCTAGATTAGTTTATTTACTAACCTAGGTATTCATTAATATAATTTAAATATTTTTCTATTCTTAATAACTTATTTATTTTTCCTCTGAATCTACTAATTCTTCATTTTTTTCTTTTGTTTTATTGTTTATTGCCTCATTAACTTCATCTAAAACTTCATCTAAAACTTTATCTAGTTCATCTGTATTATTCTCATCATTATCCTCATTGTTATCCTCATTGTTATCCCCATAATTATTTCCATTATTATTACCGCAATAAATACCTTTCTTAATAGGTGCTATTAAGAAACCTGCTACCGCTCCAGCAAAAAAACATGCAGCTCCTAATAGAATTTTTTCATTCTTATTCATTTAACCCTACCTCCTATATAATTATTTAGTTAAACATATACATTACTTATATGTTTAATGTTTTAATAATATTATTTACTTACAATTATTTAATAATATTTATACAAATTAAAACCCTATGAAATATTACTACTTTAAATATTCAATAGGGTTTATAAGTTATATTATTTTTTGTTTAAGTATGGCATTACATCTTGAGTATATGCTCTTAAAACCTCTGCAACACTCCATGCTTGAGAATAACATCCTCTTCCTGTAGAAGCAAAATCTCCATCAAAAATTTCGGCTATACCATTTATACATCCATCTCTCATAGTATCTTCAAATACTTTACACATATAATTAGCCTTCTCTATAGATTCTTTAGAATAATCATTAACCTTACAATAAGCTGTTATAAATGCACCTATTAAGAATCCCCATGTTGTTCCCATATGATAAGCACAATCTCTATCAAATAGTTTTCCTATATACTTTTTCTTATAATCTTTATCCATAAATGAAAGTGAACGTAATCCATAAGTAGCATATAAATGCTTATGCACAGTATTGACTATCATTTTTTCTTTCTCTCTATCCAATACAGAAAATGGTAATGATACTGCCCAAATTTGATTTGGTCTTATTTTATCATCATTTTCATCTACAACATCATAAAGACAACTCTTTTCCTCATTCCAGAATCTATTGTTAAATGATTCTCTAACCTTTTCTGAAAGTTTTATATATTCACTATTATCGTCACCAAACTTTTTAGATAAGTCTTCCATTATTTTTAGTGCATTATACCATAAGGCATTTATTTCAACTGGCTTTCCATGTCTCGGTGTTACAACATAATCACCAACTCTAACATCCATCCAAGTAACTTGATCAAGTCCTCCACCAGCAAATACTAATCCATCACTATCCATTCCAATTGAAAAGTCTGTCTTACTTGCATAAGCATTATATATCTCTTTTAATTTTGGATATATTTTTTCCTCTATGAACCTGTAATCACTTAAATCACCAGTATACTTTAAGTATTTATAAACAGCTTGGAAATACCATAAAGAAGCATCTACAGTATTATATCCTGGTTCCGTATTAGCATCTGGAAATACATTGGGAACTAATCCATTTTTTATATATTTTGCAAATGACTCCAATATTTCTCTAGCATCACTAAATCTTTTTGTTACTAAAGTCAAACCTTCAAATGCAATCATTGTATCTCTACCCCAATCTGTGAACCAAGGTAGTCCTGCTAATACAGTTTTTAATCCTGTACTTTCTCTATTTACAATAAAATGATCTCCTGCCTTAACTAAGTTATTAGCAAAATCATCTTTTAAATCTGCATTTTCAACTAACTCTTCTGCTCTTGCTTTATATTCTCTTACAATATCAAATCCTGATTTTTCCTTTAATCCTTCTATTGTACATTTAATATAAAACTTTTTCTTTTCAAAAGGTTTTAATTCAATATGAATTTCATATGGTGTGTAATGATTATCTACACCTAAGAATCCAGTTCTATGATCAATCATATAAAAATGATTTTCCTCTATTAAATAATTTGGTGTTGCCATACTTGTAGGAATTAAACTTCTATCATAATAACTACCTTCTGATGTATAAAACTCTATTTTTATATCTTTGTTGTTATCTGGTATTAATGTTAAAGTTTTTTCATCTACCTTAACATCGAATTTTAATTCTGATCTTTCGCTTGTTTCTCCAGCTTCTCTATAATTAAATAACGGAACTAAATTTAACTTAGCTTCCTCACTCCCATTTTCAATTTCATAGCATACAGCAACAGTATTATGTCCATACTCCATAGCTATAGTTTTATTTATGCAAACATCTTCAACTCTATATCTATACTCTGGAATCGTATCCAAAATAAACTGCTCTAAATACTCTTGTCCATTTTTTGAAGTTCCTATATATTGCTGAGATGTTAAATCATATTCTCTATCTTTAATAATAATTTGCTCTTGCACTCTTGTAAGTATAAGCTTTCTATTTACAGGCGCATTTAATGAAGCTATTAAATATCCATGAAAAGCCTGCGAAGCTCCACCAGCAACAGTATGGTTAGCATATCCACCTATTCCATTACCAACTACCCATGATAATTCATTACCATCTTCTATCGTTTTCCACATTCCTCTTCCATACTTATACATATATTCTTCCCCTTCTTTTACTAAGTTATATTCCGATAATGAAATTATACATAAGTTTTTTTTTACAAACAATAAAACATATCTGCTACTTTTACACTAAAACTGCTAAATTGTTCGTTAGAGCTTGAATGCCGTGATGACGAAAATTAATGATATTCCCTACAAAAATTATGTAAATTTCGTTAAGAATTTATATCTTTCTTTCCATAAAAACTGCTAAAGCTTC
>OOCW01002031.1_pt1 | contig 12266 bp, 10 predicted proteins | sample 1671201 | NCBI WGS metagenome assembly OOCW01 (sample SAMN06348132, study PRJEB24527) | human gut metagenome | biome: human gut; feature: ankylosing spondylitis patient; material: feces | host: Homo sapiens | place: China | collected 2015-10
CAAATATGTAAGTAATGATAAAGATGTTATTTTAAAATTGACAGATAAAATGAATAATGCAACTGACACAAATAAAGAAAGTGTACAAGATGTGCCAGATTGCGAAAATTATATAGAAATTCATCTAATCACTAAAGATTATACAACTACATATTTTATGTATTTTGATAAGGGTAAATTAACTTTAGAACAACCATACGTTGGTATTTATTTAGTTGATAATAGCTTAAATGAAGTAGTAAACGAACTATACGATTTTAATTTAAAAAATAAATAAATATAAGATAAAGTATATAAATATAATGCAAGTTTAATCATAAAAAGAGTAGCTATATATAAATATCCTAATATATAGCTATTTTTTTATTGTAAGGAATTTTTATTGTATATGATATTATTTTATATTAAAAAAATTAGAATCTAAGATAGTGATACTATGTCTATCATAATCAATTAAATTATCTTTTTTCATAGATTGAAGTTCTCTAGATAAAGAAGTTCTCTCCACACCAAAATGAGTAGCTAATTCAGTTTTAGTCATATTCAATAATATTTTATGGCTATGTTGTTTTGCATACTCATAATTAAGATAAGAAGCTATGGATAATCTTAGTGATTTATTAGAAAGTATAGAGATTTTATCTAATAAAATTTGGCTTTTCTTGCTCATATGATTTAAATAATTTCTTAAAACCATATCATTTTTATTAAATAAATTAAAAATAACCTCTCTTGAAATATATAATAAGGTGCAATTTGTCTTGCAAATAATATTGAGTTTATAATGATTATTCTCAGAAAATAAAGTATTAGCTCCTACAATACTTACAGGAGAAAAACTATAAACAGTGAAAGTTTTATTATTAAAATTGTCTTCATATAAAGATAATGTGCCCTTTAAAATAATTATAAGCTCTTTACAAGAATCATTTTTCTTGTGAACAATAGTGTTTTTAGTATATTTAATTATTCTATAATTTATAGAATCAAATATTTTAAGTAATTCATCCTTATCAATATTAGTAAATAAATCACATTTAGAGAGTATTTTAATATATTGGTCTATTTTCATAAAAATAACCTCCTATTAGTTACATATGTAACTATATTTTTAACAAACTTGTAAATACTAAAACAGAACGAAAAAAATTACAAATTAGGAGGAAGTAAATATGGAAAATAATATGGCAATGGAATATCCTATGTTTTGTTACCAATGTGAACAAACAGCAGGAGGAAAGGGCTGTACTAAAATGGGGGTATGTGGTAAAACACCAGAAGTTGCAGCCCTTCAAGACTTATTAATATTTCAAATAAAAGGAATAAGTTGTTATGCAAAAGAAATAATTGAAAAAGGTGAAAATGTAGATAAAGATATAGTTAGCTTTATAGAAAACTCTTTATTTACAACATTAACTAATGTTAACTTTGATGCAGATGTTCATGTAAAAATGCTAAGAGAATCTCAAAAGATAAAAGAAGCTTTGAGAAAAAGAGTCGGAAAAATAAAAAATAATACTGAGCACGCTACATATGATTTAAGCGAAACTAAAGCAGAAATGCTTAAAGATGCTAAAAAAGCAGGTATAATGTATGATCAAGAACTAGACCCAGATATTCGTTCTCTTCGTCAAACTATAGTTTATGGTCTAAAAGGAATATCAGCTTATGGACATCAAGCAAGAGAACTGGGATATTTTGACGACCAAGTGGATAATTTCTATGTTAGAGCACTAGAAGCTACTACAGATGATAATCTAAGTGTGGAAGAATTAATAAGATGGACTATGAGAACAGGAGATATGAGTGTGGCAGTTATGGCAAAATTAGATGAAGCTAACACTAAAACATATCAAAATCCATCACCTCAAAAAGTTAATGTTCATTTGAAAAAAGGTCCATTTATCATAGTATCAGGTCATGATTTATGGGATTTACAAATGTTACTTGAACAAACAGAGGGTAAAGGTATTAATATATATACTCACGGTGAAATGATTCCATGCCATGGATATCCTGAACTTAAAAAATACGACCATTTAGTAGGAAACTTCGGTGGAGCTTGGCAAGATCAACAAAAAGAATTTGACAATATACCAGGTTGTGTATTAATGACTACTAACTGCTTAATGAGACCTAGAGAATCTTATAAAGATAGAATATTTACTACTAGTGTAGTTGGATGGGATGGAGTTCAATATATTGGAGTAGGAGAAGATGGTAAGAAAGATTTTACACCGATTATAGAAAAAGCACTAGAACTTGGTGGATACGAAGAAGACCAAGAGCCACATGAAATACTAGTAGGATTTGGTCATCATGCTACACTTTCTCATGCAGAAGAAATAGTTAACGCAGTAAAAGACGGAAAAATAAGACACTTCTTCTTAATAGGTGGATGTGATGGTGCAAGACCAGGCAGAAATTATTATACTGAATTTGCTAAAAAAGTTCCTGATGATTGTATAATATTAACACTTGCTTGTGGTAAATATAGATTTAATAAATTAGAATTTGGTGAAGTGGCAGGACTTCCAAGACTTCTAGATGTTGGTCAATGTAACGATGCTTATTCAGCAGTTAAAATTGCTACAGCTTTAGCTGATGCTTTTGGTACTGATGTAAATGGTCTACCATTATCAATTATACTATCTTGGTATGAACAAAAAGCCGTTGCAGATTTACTTGCATTATTATCCCTTGGAATTAAAGGTATGTATTTAGGACCTACACTTCCAGCATTCTTAAGTCCAAACGTACTTCAATATTTAGTAGATACTTTTGACTTAAGACCTATAAGTACACCAGATGATGATTTAAAAACTTGTTTAAAACAAGAAGTATAGGAGGCAGAATATGAGAGCGCACGTAAATAAAGATACTTGTATAGGCTGTGAATTATGCACACAAATTTGTCCAGATGTTTTTAGTATGGATGATGATGGAAAATCAGTAGCTATAAATGATGATATATCAGAAAACTTACAAGATGATGCAGTGGAAGCTAGGGATTCTTGTCCAGTTTCTGCAATAGATATCAAAGATTAATTTTTGTAGGAGTATCAATATAAACAAAATTAACGTAAACCAAATAGAAAGTAATAATGTTGAAGATGATATAAAAATGTTCATGGAACAATAATAAATATTTAATATTAATACAAAAGAATTGTTTAAAAAAATAACTTTATTTTAGTTCTATACAACTAAGATAGAGTTATTTTTATTTAAAATAAAACTAATAAATGTTAATATATTAGTAATGCAATAATCTTTAAAAGCAACAAAGGAGAAAGAGCATGATTGATTTACTCATCAAAGAAGATGAAAAAGACTTGAAAAATATGGGATTTATAATTAATGAAAAAACAAATACATATACAGCAAACATAATAACTGTAAATGGAATACTAACAGCCTCTCAGCATCAATGTATAGGTAAAGCAGCAGAGTTATTTGGTAACGGAATAATAAAACTTAGCACTTCTTTTACTATAGAAGTACGAGGAATACCATATGAAAAAATAAATGATTTTAGAAAATATATAGAAAAAGAAAATCTTGAAACTGGAGGTGTAGGGCCTAAGTTAAGACCAGTAGTATCTTGTATAGGAACAGATTGCAGATATGGATTAACAGATACATTGAGTTTATCAGATGAGATACATCAAAGAATTTATAATAAATACAAAAATGTGCAACTTCCACATAGATTTAAAGTAGCTATAAGCGGATGTCCAAATGATTGTACAAAAATAAATCTTTGTGAAATAGGAATAATGTCTCAATATATACCAAATTTCAATGAAGACAAGTGCAAAGGGTGTAAAAAATGTTCTGTAGAGGATACTTGTCCAATGGATGCGTGTAAAGTTGAAGGTGAAAAATTACAAATGGATAAATCAATTTGCAGTAATTGTGGCCGTTGTGTAGATAAATGCTATTTTGATGCAATAGTAAATGGTACATATGGATATAAAGTATTTATCGGTGGTAAAGGTGGTAAAGTAAAAACTGAGGCAAGAGCTTTAAATAAAGTATTTACTTCTAAGGAAGAAATATTTGATTTAATTGAAAAAGCCCTATTATTTTATATGGAAAATGGTCAGTCTAAAGAGCGTTTTGCCAAAACTATAGAACGTATTGGCTTTGAAGAAGTAGAAAAAGAATTATTATCTTATTAAAAAACTTAATAATAAAATAAGTAAATACTCTTCTTTTACAAATAATATATTTAAGTATATTATGAAGGAGAATTGATATGAATAAAAAGAAAAAGACTGAATCTAATAATCAATGGGCAAGTTCCAATATGTTTTTGACAAGTAAAGCTGAAGTGAAGCAAAAAGATGAAAGAAATAATCAATGGTCTTCTACACTTAAGAAAAGCCCAGATGTATATGATAAAGATTAAAAATAAAAAGTTTAAAGTAGTAGCTAATGCTGCTACTTTTTTTGTAGAAACTTATAGATAAAAGATTTGTATAATCAATAATTAATTAAATATACTTTTACATATCTTTATTTATATACTACAATTTACTTAATACAAAAATACTAGATGATCAAAAGGGTTACAGGGGGAGAATAAATGAGCAATTTGAATTTATGGAATGAACTTGATAAATTAAAGAAAACTTGTAAATGGATTGACTTAAGTCATGAGGTAAGTGCAGAGACACCACATTGGCATGGATTTTCATCTCTAAAATCTACAGCACTATATGAGTTAGAAAAAGATGGTTTCACAACTCATACTTATGAGATAGTTGGTCAATATGGAACACATGTGGATGCACCAATTCATTTTGTAAAAGGAGAAAGAACACTAGATACATTTACACCAGACGATATGGCAATGCCTTTATGTGTAATTGATAAATCTAAGGAAGTAGAAGAAAATAATGACTTTGCTATGAGAGTAGAGGATATACTTGAGTGGGAAAGTGTTCATGGAAAAATTCCAGAAGGCTCATTTGTAGCTTTTATGAGCAATTGGTCAAAGAGAAAAACACAAGAAGCTATGGAAAATGCAGATGAAGAAGGTGTCAAACATTATCCAGGATGGAGTATGGAAGCTTTAGAATTTTTAGTAAAAGAAAGAAATGTGGGTGCCATAGGACATGAACAAGCAGATACTGATCCTGCACCAATTGCCCAAGGAGAAGGCATGATTGGAGAGTACTACATATTATCAACTGGCAAATATCAAATTGAGTTATTAAAAAATCTTGATTTATGTCCAGCAACAGGGGCTGTTATATTCTGTACTTTCCCAAAAGTCAAAGATGGGACAGGATTTACAGCTAGATGTTTTGCAATTTGTCCAAAATAGATTTATATGGAAATTAAAAAATAAACCATTGATTAGCAAATGGTTTATTTTTTTGAGAAGAGTTATTGATTATTATTGAAAAAACTTTTAAAGTAGTTTTTATTATATAGATAACTCTCATCATAAGGTTTAACTGAACCAGCCAATTCATTATATTCATAGGCTTTTTGCTTATCGCCTATTTTGTCATAGCAAACACATAACTGTATATAAGGAATATAGTTATAACAATCCACAAGTTGAAATGCCGAAGAGGTAGAATCTAGATGGCGAGTAAGTGCTAATTCATACCAAAATATAGATTTATTATATTCCTGTCTTTCTAAAAAATAATAACCTATATCACAACATATCTCAGCTCTAGGTTCATCAAACTGAAAACTTCTAAAAAGAGCTTGAAGACCTTCTACATTTTTATTTTGTGAAAAAAAGCAAAAAGACAAATCTTTACAAGCATTAATCTTATTTTCAATTAATCCATAAGGAGAATTGATAAAGCGATTAAAGATTTCAATAGCATCATCTAATCTATTATTATACATTAATTCACGGGCATAATAAAACTCTTCTCTTGGAGCTAATTTTTTACCTTGAGATAAGATAAATTCATAAATTTTTAAATTTCTATCTACTGGTGTTTCCTTAATTTTTTTATGGCTTATGGCAATAGGAGAGTATAAAATATTTCCAAAGTAAGATATAGCTTCATGAACTTCGCCAAGCCACTTATAATTCATGCTTCTTTTTAGTAATCTTTCTCGATTATATGAAAAACAAGGATTATTATTTTTATCAAAGGACACATTATATCTCATAATCACCATATCAATTTTTTCATCAAGGTTTTGTTTTAAATCTTGTAACTTCATCTGATCTTCTTCTAATAATACATCGTCAGCATCAAGCCACATAATATAATCTTTAGTAGCTTTTGAAAATGAATAATTTCTAGCAGCTGAAAAATCATTTATCCATTTGAAATCATATATTTTGTCTGTGTATAAGGCAGCTATTTCTTTAGTTTTATCAGTAGAGCCAGTGTCTACTATAATTATTTCATCAACTAAATTTTTTATGGAGTTAAGGCATCTTCCTAAGACTAACTCTTCATTTTTAACTATCATACAAAGACTTATACTTATCATAAATATCTCCTTAAGATTAAATGGTAGAAATTTAAATTAAGTTATAATATTATATTCTTATCATATTAAAATAATGTTTGCTGATAATTAGAATATATCAATTATCTAAAGTTTTGAGTATTATAATTAGAATTTAGTTTTACTATCGAACTAATTTAGATTAATTTTTACTATAATATAGATAAGTAGGAATTTATAGGGAATATAAAAAGTAATTTTTTAATGATAGGAAGGAGGGAGTTAATGAAAAAAATTAAGCAAATCTTACTTATATTAGTGACAATAATGTGTATTTTTAACTTTATGCCTTATACAGCACATGCAGACGATGATGGATATTATATAAAGAAGATGGATGTGCAAGTGGAGGCTAATGACAAAAGGGAGTTTAAAATAAGAGAAATTTTGAATGTGTATTTTAAAGAAGAAAGACATGGAATAATAAGAAAAATTCCCATAGAAGGTTCTTTAGAGGATTACAAGATTACTGACGTAAGTGTAGATGGTGATCCATTTGAAGAAAATAATGGAGAAAATTTGGAACTTAAAATCGGTGATGAAGACGAAACTATAGAAGGTGATAAAACTTATGTAATCAATTATACATTAAAATATTATGATGATGAACAAGTAGATGGTGACTACATATATCTAAATGTTTTAGGTACTCAGTGGGACACTTATATAGGAAATTTTACATCTACAATTACTTATCCTGAAAATTCAACTCTTCAAAAAATAACAATTACAGACGGTGAATATGGTAGTAAGACTTCTACTTATGTAAATTACACTACTAATAAAAATCAAATTAATATAAGATCTAAGTCAATAATTCCTTCATACTGTGGTGTAACAGTAAATGCAAAATTAAATCAAGGTGCTTTTAAAAATGCTCCAATAAGAACATATCCTTATACTGTAAAAAGCGATATTATGAATGCTCAAATAACAGAGGAGAAAAAATACCTCATAAATAGAGAATATATTATAGAAACAAATGAAGAAAGAGAAGAAAATAATTTAATTAGAATTTATCTTTGGGAAGATGAAGGTAGGGATTATATTAAAAATGTAAGTATAGATAATGAGAAGATAAATTTTGATTCTTCAGATAATACTTTAATTTTACCTAAAGAAAAAGGGACTTATAAATTTAAAGTAACTTATGAAGTAGAGCCTATTTTATCAGGTGATGTAAATTTTTATTTAAACAACCCTAAAAATGAAGGTAAAACTGAAAAACTTAAAGTAAATATTACATCACCATATAATATGAATGGCTATGATGTGAATTTTAAAGAAAAAGGTGTAAACTTAGGTACAAAAAGATATGATGCAGATATAAATAATAAAACTTTAACTTTTAGCAACTTAAATAATATAAATGTGGGAGAAAATATTATACTTAGTATAAAAATTAATAATGCTTTGTTTAGCAGACCTACTCCGCTTATATATTATGTATCTATAATTGTATCTTTAATAATTTTAGTACTATTGATATTTATATATATAAAAAACAGAGATAAAGAACCTTTTATAAGCGCAGTTGAATTTTATCCACCTAAAGATTTAAATAGTGCAGATGTTGCTTATGCTTATAATCAAGTAGTTACTAATAGAGATATAGTATCTTTGCTATATTATTGGGCTAGTGATAATCATATAAAAATAACTATAAATAAAGATGATAGTTTTGAATTGGAAAAAACTAATGAGCTAGATGATAAACATAAAGAATATGAAAAAACACTATTTAGAGATATATTTAGGGCAGGAGATGGTGAAATAGTTACTGATAAAGATTTAGAAGATGCTACTATAGAAAGTATTAATAATTCTAAAGGCCATATAAAAAAATATTTTAAAAATGAAAGAGAATTAGTTGATAAAAGCTCAGTGAAAAAAGCTAGATTAATAGAATTATTGCCGGCAATTTCAATACTTTTAACTTTTATATATGATGGAATATTATCTCATAATTTAATATTTTCATTAGTAATTTCAGGTATTTTAATACTACTATTATTAATTTGCAGTACGTTGTTTATAGCTATTTCTAAGAATAATAGTAAAAATATATACATCAGTAAAAAGAAAGGTTTTTCAATTATATGGAAGATCTTTTTATTATTAATCTATACACTTATTAATTTTGTAGTATTGATCTCTAGTGAATTACCTACAAGTAGTATTATTATAACTTTTTTAGTATCAATAATAGGTGTAATTTTAAGTGGCTTAGTGATAAAAAGAACTTCATATGGAAAGAATATTTTAGCACAAATAGAGGGATTTAGAAATTTTATGGAAGTTGCAGAAAAAGAAAGATTGGAAGCTTTACTTGAAGATGATCCTTATTATTTTTATAATACACTTCCTTATGCACAAGTACTAGGTGTAACTAAGAAATGGATAGATAAGTTTGATGGCATATCAATGAAACAACCAGATTATTATGATACTTATTATCCAATGAGAGATATTTATGCCATAAATATGTTAAATAGCAGTTTAAGTAACGTTACTTCTACCGTAAGTCAATCAGCCTATAGCCCATCTTCTTCAGATGGATTTGGAGGAGGCGGATTTTCTGGTGGAGGAGGCGGAGGTGGAGGCGGTTCCAGCTGGTAGTCTCACTTTCGTAAAAATAATTGTGAAAAAATATAAAAAGGAGATGGATATATGACTAAGTATATAATTATTGCAATAGTAGTTATAATCTTAATTTGGGCAGTAGCTACTTATAATAAGTTGATAAATTTAAGAATGAAGGTGAAAGAAAGTTTTTCTACTATAGATGTATTTTTGAAAAAAAGATACGACTTAATTCCTAACTTAGTTGAAACTGTAAAAGGATATGCCACTCATGAAAAGACTACTTTAAATCAAGTGGTGGAAGCTAGAAATAGAGCAGTTTCTGCTCCAATTGAAGAGAAAGGAAAATATGAAGGGGAATTGTCAAATGCATTAAGTCGATTATTCATGTTGTCAGAAAGTTATCCTGATTTAAAGGCAGATAGCCAGTTTTTAAAACTACAAGAGCAATTACAAACTATTGAATCAGAAATAGAAAAATCAAGAAGATATTATAACGGCAATGTTAGAGCTTTAAATACAAGTATTCAAAAAGTTCCTTCTTGTATTATTGCTTCAGTTTTTGGATTTAAAGAGGAGCCTTTCTTTGAATTGGAAAATCAAAATGAAAGAAATAATGTAAAAGTCCAATTTTAAAACTTAATAAAATCGAGAAGGTAAAATAATTTGTGATTATGATGAAATAAATACTCCTTTATGGAAATGATAAAAAAATTAAGTCAATGCCAGGAAGGAGTATTTTTATGAGTAAATTTATGCTTCTTTAATTAATTCTAAAATAACTCTTGATGAATTATATAAATCTTCAATTTTTATATATTCGTTAACTGAATGGGCATTAGTCATACCTATGGCTAAATTAACAGATTTATAACCTTTTTTAGCATATACATTAACATCACTTCCACCACCAGTAGAGTCAGTGTAAGCATCTATATTAATATTAGAAAATGCCTTTTTAGCCAATTTAACAACTTCATCATTTTCATCTATATCAATAGAGCCATAAAGTCTATCAACATTTATTTCAAGTTTAGCACCAAATTTGTCAGCAGCTTCTTTTAAACATTCAATCATATGATTTGTTTGATTATCAAGCTTTTCTTCATTTAAACTTCTAGCCTCACCATACATAGTTAATTCAGACATTACAGAGTTTGTGCCAGTTCCTCCATGAATTATACCAAAGTTAGCTGTAGTTTCTTCGTCAATTCTAAGTAATTTCATATTTTCTATGGCATGAGAAGCAACCATTAAAGCGCTAATACCACTTTCAGGATTTAAACCTGCATGAGCTGCTTTACCAATTATTCTAACTGTAATTTTATCTAGAGCAGGAGCCTTAGTAATAATTCTACCAGGAGAACCATCCATATCAAAAACATAAATATAGTCAGCATTTATCTTTGAATAATCTAAGTTTTTTGCTCCTAATAATCCATTTTCCTCCCAAATAGAGAAAACTACTTGTATGTCTGGATGAGATATATTATTTTCTTTTAATGTTCTCATAGCCTCTAATATGGCAGCAATACCAGCTTTATCATCAGAACCTAAGATTGTAGTACCATCACTTTTTATTATTTGTTTTTCTTCATCTATAATTGGATTTATATTTAATCCAGGTTCTACAGTATCCATATGAGCTGTAAATAATAATTTCTTACCAGGTCTGTTTCCTTTTAATGTGGCAATTACATTTCCTGTTTCTCCTCCAGATATTTCTCCTGCATTATCAGTAGTGACTTCAAATCCTATTTCTGATAATTTTTCTAATAGCAAATCAGCTATATTTTTTTCTTTACCTGTTAAACTATTTATTTTTACTAATTCTATAAATTCGTCTATAAGTCTCTTTTTATTAGGCATATTAGTCCCCCATAATATTTATTTTGTATTTATATATTATTATAATTGAAAAAATGATTTTACAATGAAGATGTCTACCCTAATTAGTATATTTCATGCTTATATTTAAATTAAAAAATAACTGTATCTTATTGCAAAATATTAAATTTGCTAAGATACAGTTATTTTTATTTTGTATATGTCAGAAAGTAAGCTGACATAAAATTAAAATTTTATTGATTATTAGAGTCAAAATGTTCTTCTGATTCAATTTGTACATTTAAAGAATCGTCATTACTATTCTCTTGATTCTCTTGATTTTGGTTGTTATCAGTGTTATTGTTTTCTTTTGAATCTCCATCAAATAGACCTTTTATCCAGTTAACTATTTTTTGGAAAAATCCTTGAGCCTCTTCTGAAGATGGTAAGTATTCAGCAGCTTTGTCAGTTGCATTTATAACTGCATCGCTTCCTAATATATCGTCTTTAGTTTCACCAAGTATACCTAAATCTTTGTTTCCAGCAAATAAATTAGAGAACCAATCTCCAATTGAAGAGAAGAAGTTTCCTATAGCATCTAGTATTCCTGAATTACCAACAGTTTCTCCAGCTTCTTGTAAATTATCTTTAACCACATCAGAAACATTGTTTAAAGTTTGTTTCATTGAGTTATAGTCGTAATTTTGAGCAGCTATTTTTTCCATTAAATCAGTGATTTGTTTAACTTGAGCATCTGTTAAAGTAACGTTGTAATTATTAGTTACGTTATTTATTGTTTCTGCTATTTGGGTAGTATCACTAGTACCATTTTTGATTATTTCTGTTTTTATATCATTGATAACACCAGTTGCCTTATCTTGACCTATATCATCACCTAAGTCTCCTGTAGTTATTAATTCTTCAGAAGCTAATTCTTTTTTCTCTTCATCAAGTTTTTCTCCAGAAGCATCTTCAAAGGCTTTCATAACACCAGTTAATGCTCCAGTCCCACTTACTGGGAATACTGCTGCAATTACACAGTTGGCATTAGTCATACCAGCAGTTGATAAAGTTGATGCCACCATTGATGATGTAACCCAAGTTATATTTGCAGTTTTTACATTTATTCCACCACTATTAGTAGGTTGAACATAAGCACATGAGTAAGTCTTTGTTCCCAGTTGGGCTTCTGTAGCAATGCCTCCTAAGTATTCTCTTTCTTCTTTATTGTTTACTTCTAAAACTTGAACATCACTTTCATTTACACCAAAATACTTAAATATTTTTGCTCTTTGCTCAGCTGTATTATTAACACCTATTGTAACTACGTTTGTACCATCAGCAAAGGCAGGAGCAAT
>OOCW01002033.1_pt1 | contig 12239 bp, 10 predicted proteins | sample 1671201 | NCBI WGS metagenome assembly OOCW01 (sample SAMN06348132, study PRJEB24527) | human gut metagenome | biome: human gut; feature: ankylosing spondylitis patient; material: feces | host: Homo sapiens | place: China | collected 2015-10
TTTCTTCAAAAGTTCTGCGGAAGAAGTCGGCAACATCATGTTTGACACCCATGGCGGCAAATACAATGGCAAATTCTTCATCGGAATCATCTCCGAGAGACGCCTGCTTTACGATCTGGGCTGCCAGCTGGTCATGAGGAAGTCCGTTTCCGGAGAAGATCGGCAGCTTTTGACCGCGGATCAGGGTGGTCAGTCCGTCGATTGCAGAAATTCCGGTTCGGATATAGTTTCGCGGGTATTCCCGCATGACCGGGTTGAGCGGCAGGCCGTTGACATCTCGTTTCAGCTTGGAAACAATGGGACCCAGATCGTCAATGGGTTCTCCGATTCCGTTGAATGTACGACCCAGCATATCCGGGGAAAGTGCGATTTCCATCGGATGTCCGGTAAGTCTGGTGTGGGTATTGTTAAGAGACATATTTTCCGTGCCTTCAAATACCTGGATGATTGCTTTGTCCTCGTAGACCTCCACAATACGTCCCATTTTGTGTTCTTTGCCGTTTACGACAAAATCTACGATTTCATCATAAAAAGCATCCTGAACGCCTTCCAGCGCGATCAGAGGGCCGTTAATGCTGCTGAGGCCTAAATATTCAATTGCCATTTTATTTTCCCTCCTTACGCGTTCTTTTCCATGATGCGGTCATGGAAAGCATCAATGTCTGCCAGATACTGGTCAAGAAGCTGAAGATTGTCATTTGGAACATCGTATTTGATCGCAATGACACGTTCAAAAATATTTTCCTCCTTGAGGACAGACATTGGCATATTCATGGCTACCAGTTCGCGGCAGCGTTTGTATAAATATAAAATGATTTCCATCATTTTGTACTGCTTCTGCAGAGAGACACAGGTATCATCCTTGTGGAATGCATTCTGCTGCAAAAATCCGAGACGGATGACTCTTGCAATTTCCAGAACCAGTTTCTGATCGTCCGGAAGTACATCACTTCCGATCAGCTTTACGATTTCCATCAGGCTGCTCTCTTGGTTCAGAAGTGCCATGATGCGGTTGCGGTAGTCAACGAATTTGGGTGATACATTGTCGTGGTACCAGGCGGCGAGATCGGTCAGATACTCGCTGTAGCTGGTCAGCCAGTGAATCGCCGGAAAATGTCTTGCGTAGGCAAGGCTCTTGTCCAGGCCCCAGAAGCAGCGGACGAAACGTTTGGTGTTCTGGGTGACCGGCTCGGAGAAATCGCCTCCCTGAGGCGATACGGCGCCGATAATGGTCACGGATCCGTCACTGCCATTTAAGTTATGCATCATGCCTGCGCGCTCGTAGAAAGCAGACAGACGGCTGGCGAGGTAAGCCGGGAAACCTTCTTCTGCCGGCATCTCTTCCAGACGGCCGGAAAGCTCACGTAAGGCTTCCGCCCAGCGGGAAGTAGAGTCGGCCATGATCGCTACGTCATAACCCATGTCACGGTAATATTCAGCCAGGGTAAGTCCGGTATAAATACTTGCTTCACGGGCAGCTACCGGCATGTTGGAGGTATTGGCGATCAGAGTAGTTCTGTCCATCAGCGGATTGCCGCTCTTTGGATCCACAAGTTCTGAAAACTCTTCCAGCACCTGTGTCATTTCATTTCCACGCTCGCCACAGCCGATGTAGATGATGATATCGGCGTCAGACCATTTGGCAATCTGGTGCTGGGTCATGGTTTTTCCGGTACCGAATCCGCCTGGGATTGCTGCAGTTCCACCCTTTGCGATCGGGAACATGGTATCCAGGATACGCTGTCCGGTGATCAGAGGGACACTTGCCGGGAAACGGTAGCTTGTCGGGCGCGCCTTGCGGATCGGCCAGTGCTGTATCATGTTGAGCTGTTTTTCTGTTCCGTCGGAAAGCCGCAGAGTGACAAGTGTATCTTCAATCCGGTATTCTCCGTCCGATGCACAGCAGATTACTTCACCTTCCACATCCGGCGGAACCATACATTTGTGTACGATCGCACTGGTCTCCGGAACCTCCGCTATAATATCTCCGCCATGAAGGTAATCTCCTTTGGCCACGGTGATGTGGGTATCCCATAATTTGTCGCGGTCAAGCGAATCAACGCTGACGCCGCGGGTGATAAATGCACCGCCGCCCACATTTGCGATCTGCTCAAGCGGGCGTTCGATTCCGTCAAAAATATTGTTCAGGATTCCAGGTGCCAGAGTTACAGATACCGGACTTCCGGAAGCCTCTACGATTTCTCCCGGTTTCAGCCCGGAAGTCTCTTCATAGACCTGAACAGTCGTGATGTCTTTGTCCAGGGAAATGACTTCGCCAACCAGCTTTTCCTTTCCCACATAGACCATTTCCGACATCATGAATCCGGTGTCACCCTTCAGATAGATGACCGGACCGTTTATTCCATAAATAGTTGCTGTCTTATTCAATTCCTGCACCTCCTGCTGCAAAACTGAACTGATGATATTCGTAATCGACTGCAGCCTGGAAGCTGTGATCGATCAGAATATTACGGCCTCGGATTACAGCACGCATACCGCCCATAAAATCATATTCACTGATGGTGATCGTCATGCCGGTACGTTTTTCCAGTTCTGTCTGTTTCTCCTTATCAGAAGGAGAAATATAAATGGTCATCTCCTCGCCATCTGCAAAGCGTGCGGCTTCGCGGATTTTGCTGCAGAGATAGTCCAGATATTCGTCTGTTTTTGTAAAGTCAGAAAGAAGCTCCTTTACTTCATCAAACAGCCTGACTTTTAATTCATTCTGTGTTTTGCCAAGAGCACGTTTCAGTTCGGTTTCGGCTTTTGCCGCAGCTTGATTTACCTGCCTTCTGGCTCTTAAGGTCTCGGATTTGATACGGACCTCAGACTGTGCGGTCGCTTCTTTTTTATGCTTTTCAAATAAAGATTCAAGCGCTTTTTTGTGATTGTCAATGATCGCATTTCCTTCAGAACGGGCTTCAGTCATGACCGTTTCCTGTAAATGCGCTATTTTCTCTTCAAGCGTCATTGTCTCACCTTCTATGCCTTTCTAGTTAAAGTTTCAGTCCAATCGCTTCATTGACGTATGAGGTAATGAAATCCTTTTTACGTCCTGTTCCGTGTCTGTCCGGAATTTCGATCAGAAGAGGCAGCTTTCTTTTTAACTTGATCTCATCAATGAGATCCGGAAATTCTCTTCCAAAGCGTTCCGTCAGAAGAACGATACCGATCGACTTGTCGTTCATGGCAGTTTCCAGCGCATCACGCAGTTCCTGCTTTTCATGAACTACGACACCGTCCACGCCGGCAAGCCGCATTCCGGTATAAGTATCCACGTTGTCACTGATCAGATACATTTTCATGATTACAGTCTGCTGATGATCATGAAGGAGATGATAAGACCGTACAGGCATACACCTTCTGCAAGACCTACGAAGATAAGGGATTTACCAAGGACGCTGGAATCCTCGCTGATAGCTCCAAGGGCTGCGCTTGCTGCACTTGCTACGGCAATACCGCCACCGATGCAGGAAAGACCGGTAACAAGAGCTGCTGCAATGTAACCAAGACCGGTTGCAAGGCCTGCGCCTGAGGCAGCGGCGTCTGCCGCATGTACCGGTACACTTCCAAAGAGCATGATCCCTGCTACAAGGAAGGTTCCAAAGTAAGAAAGAACATTGAAGGCAAGTGCACATTTATAACGTCCTTTATTTTTTTCTCCGAGCAGGTAATATCCGAATGGAATGAAAATGCTTAAAACCAGTGCGGCAATGAGAATGAGTTTAGTTGCTAAAGTCATGATAATTTCCTCCTAAAATGAAAAACTAATTTTTTGCAGTACCTGTATAAGGTTTAAATTCGCGGCCACTGCCTTTGTAGAAGCGGCTGAACATCTCGTAATAGACAAGTCTCAGAACCTGGATTCCAACGATCAGTCCTTCGAATCCACATACAAACAGGTTGCCGAGTACGATCACTACCCAGTTAATATGCCCACTTTCGGCACCGGCAAGCATCAGTACAACCTCCATGATGGAAGCGTGGCTGACTGCGAATGCACCGATACGGATAAAGGAAAGCGTATTTGAAAAATAGCTGAGCAGGGTTTCAAATAATTCAAAGAATGCCTGGGTGACAAACATTGCTTTGCTTTGTTCCATTTTTTCGGTTTTCTTTTTGATCTTGTTCGTCAGCGGCTCTTTCAGTGCGATCAGAAGAAGCGGTACTCCGAACATCACTGCAAGAACGATTCCACCCGGCAGAGAGTGACCTGTCATGAAAAGAACGATGCAGGTAACTGCTGCCCCGTAGAATATCAGCCCTGCCACGCCGTTTGCATCAAACCAGGTTGCTTCGGTATCTTTGGCACGGATGCCGTTGATAATATGGAAAATCATAGAAATCAGGATGATTCCCATACCAAAAGCAATCGATACGATAAATACAGTATTCAGCTTTCCGATAAACGGTAAGGTGGTCATATGATTGATCGGTCGGATCCATTTGGCTTCTATAATGTCTTCAAATCCAAACACACTTCCAAACATAAATCCAAAGAAGGTGGAGAAGATTCCGGCAAGTGATACGATTCCGGCAAGGTTCATTTTCTTTGTGAAATACAGGATCGCACCGCCGATAAAGAGCAGCAGCCCCTGACCGACATCCCCGAACATGGCGCCGAAGATAAAGCTGTACATGATACCTACAAAAATGGTCGGATCCATCTCACCGCTCTTGGGAAGTCCGTACATCTTGATGAACATTTCAAATGGTTTGAAAAGCTTTGGATTCTCAAGCTTGGTAGGAGGTTCTCCAAAATACTGTTCCCGGTCCTCTTCTACTACGATATAAACCTTGTCATCTCCCTGTGCCTCTTTGATAAATGCATTTGCATCTTCTTCGGACATCCAGCCGCAGAGGATGTAGTATTCTTCCTGCTCGTCTGTCTCGGTTCGTGCCGCAAATTTCCGAATATCAAAGTTATCGGAAAAACGTTCCAGCTGAATTCTTGCACCGAGTAGTCTGGAAGCGTTCTTGCGGAACATCTCCTGACGTTTATCCTTCACTGCCTGGATTTCATCGGTCAGATTCTGGACTTCTTTATCCAGGCTCCGGTAAGCTTCCAGCGGGGTTCCGCCAAAGTCTTCCAGCAGATCGACTTTTTCAAAGTGGAGAGACCGCATGATCGAATCGACCTTTCCTGCATCAGCATCCGATACAAAATAAACGCCATAGACATAAGAGGCATCTCTGGAGCCTTCCAGAAATAATGCATCAATGTCTTCAAGAAGCGCTTTTTCCAGCCGGTGATAATAATCCACATTGATTTTTCCAAATCTTGTGCGGATGTATTTGTACTGCATGATCTCATGCAGGTCAAAATCCAGAGAAGTAAAAGGTTCCAGGACTTTCATACGTGCCTGGATATTCTCTCTCTTTTTTTTCAGTTCTTCTTTTTGCTGCTGCAGATCCATGTAGTCATGATTGATAGAACGAATCATCTCAAGGATCTCGTCTTCGCTCTGATCAAAGGATGGCTCTGCTGGCATGTCTTTCATATATCCCAGAAACTGTGTCACTTTTGCGAGTGGATCACGGTAAGGGTTCATTTCCAGAAATGGCATCAGATTATCTACTGTCTTGAGCTCCGTGAGTGCATTTTCAAGCTGCATCTCATATTTGGAAAGATACCGGTTTGTCATGCGGTCGATGTCGGCGCGTGGTCCGGTAATGCTCAGGAACTTCATCTTAACAATCATTTCGCTGTTCCTCCTATATAAGTTAATGTCTCACGTGCAGGAAGTCCGTAGCGAACACATTCGAGCACAGTTGTAAGCTTATCAAGCTCCTCCTCTTTCAGAAAAAGATAGGTATTCACGGTTGCGATGGAATAAGGGTTACTTCTTCTGTCTGCCAGGTAGAGACGGTACAGGCAGTCTTTATAAATCGTCTCGATGGACGCTGGTGTCTGAGTATCGGTGTGACGCAGATAAGGCGTTCTGGTAACCAGCTTTAAAAATTCATCGACAGACGGTGCTTCTACAAGATCCTTCAGCTGATCTACATGAATCCGGTAGTGTATCGGGATCAGCAGTGTGGAAATATCCGGCGGAAGCATGTTGTAATATTTTTTTGCACGGTAGATCCACTGCAGGTTCAGCAGGTCGATCTTTGCTCCGGCATCTCTGGTGAAAATTTCCAGTTCCTTATGCTTCAGAATCTTTTTGCGTTTCTTCCACATGGTTGTAAAATAGTACAGATTCAGTGCCAGATCGTAATCAAAAAGGGTAGGGTTCTCCGCATTTTCCAGACGTTTTAACGGCGCATAGTATTCTGTGCCCTTTAAATTTTCCACCAGCTCACCGATATTCCCCGAAGTGATCAGTTTATCGATGGAGAGATCCGAATATTTGTCGAAGAATATTTTCTTATGATCCAGATCAAAAGGCTTCTGATAGTGGTTGAATACAATACGCAGACAATAGTTGATCAGATTCATCTCGTAGCGCTTCAGATAAAGCTCCAGGAATTTTTTCTGATCCATTCCGGAAAAACGGTACAGGCGTGTATAATCACTGTAAAGTGACTGCACAAGAAGCTTCTCAATCTCACCGCGGTGAAGACGGTTTTCGTCCATATCTGCAAGGACATTCCGATATCCGGGATGTTCTTTGAGATAAGCAGCAACTTCGGTTACTGTATGAAATGCGGCGATGTTCTGGAAATCTTCATCAGTGAGCAGTTTCGCCTGCATGGCGCGTACTTTTGTTACGATGCCACTGTATGCAAGTAAATTTCCCATATGCTATCCCTCTATGATACGTCTGACAATTTTCTCGGCATATGCCGTATGCTTCTCTTCAAAATCTTTTTTAAGTTCTTCGATCGCTGTCTGGTTCTTGCGGTTCTGCCTTGCAAGAATCTCATCCATCTGACGTTTTAATCCTTTGTGGATATCGTTCAGCTCCTTTTGGGTGTGATCTTCAAGTTGTTTGTCGAATTGATTGCGTTCATTTTGAATGCGTTCTTCCAGTTCTGATTTCTCCAGTTCCGCGTGTTCCACAACAGCTTCGGCTGCGTGTTCGATTTCGGAGAGCTTTTTAACAATATGATCCATTGTCCGACTCCTTTCTTAAAAATTATTTATACATTTTTAATAATGCATACATATTCTACTACTTTAAATTAGAAAATTCTACTAAAAAATAAGAGAATATCATAAGAATATTTTATACAAAACTTATAAAATGTATTTTTGGGTTTTCAAATATTTCAGAATAGTATAAAATAAATAAGGTTATACATATTTTCACTAAAGGAAGAGAAAGATATATGAGGTTAAGAAATGTACCGGGAGCAGATGCTTATCTGACAGCTCATCCCCTTGTAATTAAAAATGAGACCAGATATCGCGGCACCTGGAAAGAGACTTTTCAGAATCCGGAGAATCCAATCCATATTGAGATCGGGATGGGAAAAGGACAGTTTCTTCTGACGCTTGCAAAGGAGAATCCATCCATCAACTATATCGGTATCGAACGTTATTCAAGCGTACTGCTTCGGGCGCTGGAACGCTTTGACAATGACGAGGAATACAAGGATGTCAACAATATTCGTTTTATCTGTATGGATGCGACAAATCTGCCGGAGGTTTTTGCTGTCGGAGAGATTGACAAAATTTATCTGAATTTTTCAGATCCGTGGCCGAAAGCACGTCATGCAAAGCGCAGACTTACTTCCAAGCAGTTTTTTGAGCGGTATGACAAGATCCTTGCCTTTGACGGAGTCGTTGAATTTAAGACAGACAACAGAGAGCTGTTTGACTTTTCACTGGAGCAGGTGGAGTTGGCAGGCTGGGTACTTCTGGCGAAGACCTATGATCTTCACAATGATCCGACACTCAGCAGAGGGAATGTTATGACTGAGTACGAGGAGAAATTTTCCGGGCAGGGACATCCGATCCATAAACTGATCGCAATGCGCCAGTAAGACAATTGAATAAAATGCAACAGGCAGATCATAAAGGCGCTGAGTGCGTAAGATGATTCCTGGCAATATAAGAGACAGCAGATACGGAGCAATCCGCACATCGGCTGTCTTTTTGCATATATTGTAGAAAGAGGAAATCAGGAAGGAACAGATATGCGGAAAAAGCATCATTTTCAGAATTGTATGCGGGGGTTTTGCTATAAGAATCCAAGATTTAATAAAAAGCTGATCTGTTTCAGAAATTCTTTTCAGGAAGTCTATAAAATCTTAAACCCGAAATGTGGATGCCACTAAATCCAGTCCTTTTTACATAGCCTGAGATGGCAGAAATGAGGAAAGTGTATGGGTATCGCATTGATCACGAAGGATTATGAAAATACAGTCGGAAAACAGAGGATGCCGGTAATTGTGGAGTTTTACGCATCATGGTGTCCAAAGTGCGGAATGATGTATCCTGTTGTGGAAAGGATTGCCAGCCGGTATCAGGGAAAATGGATTTTTTATAAGATTGATATTGATATATCGAAAGAGATTGCAGAGTATATAGGCATTGAGATCGTACCGACGTTTGTGGTGTACAGAGATGGAAAAATCTGTGGATATACAACCGGAGTTCTTCCAGAAGAAACTCTGGAAGAACGAATCCGGGAAATGTTAAGAAAATAATTGGTGGAATCAATTATTCGTATGATGAATATTTTGCGCAGATTGCATTGACTTGCTATGTTAAAATTCGAATACAGCAACACCGTATGGCGGAAGATCGTAACCAAATGAATATGGTCTTCCATCACATTCCTGTTTCTTTGCTTTATATACTGCCGGGCGGGCTTTTCCGCCATACTGCAATTCATCACTGTTCAGTACCAGGCGGTACTGTTTGCCGCGTGGTACGCCGACACGGTACTCCGGTCGTTCGATCGGTGTGAAGTTACATACGAATAAAAGGTTCTTTTTTGCGCCCTTTGAATGACGGATGAAGCTGTAAATACTTCGTGAGCTGTCATCTGCATTGACCCACTCAAAGCCTTCCATGCAGGTATCCTGTTCATACATGGCTTTGTTGTGTGTGTAAAGATGCAGCAGGTCACGGTAGAAATTCTGGAGTGCCTGATGCTCCGGCTCTGCCAGGAGATACCAGTCAAGTTCTCTGGCCTCGCTCCATTCACGGAGCTGTCCGAAATCCTGTCCCATGAAAAGAAGCTTCTTGCCAGGATGTCCCATCATGAAAGCATATCCGACCTTCAGGTTGGCGAATTTCTCAAATCCAAGACCAGGCATCTTATTGAGCATAGAACATTTTAGATGTACCACTTCATCATGTGATAATACAAGAATATAATTCTCGCTGTATGCATAGGTTAAGGCAAATGTCATACCGTAGTGGTCGCCTTTGCGGAAATATGGATCCAGCTTCATGTATTCGGTAAAGTCATGCATCCATCCCATGTTCCACTTCAGGCTGAATCCAAGACCATCATCTTCCGGTTTGCCCGTTACTTTTGGCCATGCAGTGGATTCTTCTGCGATCATCAGTGCGCCAGGGTTACGTCCGGTAGTAACGGAATTCAGATGCTTGAAAAATTCGATTGCTTCCAGATTCTCATTGCTGCCGTATTTGTTGGCGATCCACTGACCGTCTTCTTTACCGTAATCAAGATACAGCATGGAAGCAACAGCATCTACGCGGAGACCATCGATGTGATAATGTTCGATCCAGAACAGTGCGTTGGCGATCAGGAAGTTCTTAACTTCTGCTTTACCATAATCGAAGATCTTGGTTCCCCAGTCCGGATGTTCCCCTTTCTTAGGATCTGCATATTCAAAGGTAGCTGTGCCGTCAAAATCAGCGAGTCCGTGTGCATCGCGTGGAAAATGTGCCGGTACCCAGTCAAGGATTACGCCAATCTTATTCTTATGGAAATAATTGATCATATATGCGAAATCTTCCGGCGTACCATAACGGGAGGTCGGAGCATAATATCCGGTCACCTGATATCCCCAGGAGCCGTCAAATGGGTATTCTGAAATTCCCATCAGTTCGATATGAGTATATCCCATCTTTTTTATGTAGTCTGTAGCTGCATGCGCAAATTCACGGTAGCTGTAGAACCCCTCATCTTCACGTCCCGGATGGCGCATCCAGGAACCGATATGTGCTTCATAAATGGAAATCGGTGAGGAATGGAAATCCCATTCTGCCCGGTGCTTCATCCAGACACTGTCACTCCATTTTAAATGGGAGATATCAGCAATCCTTGAGGCAGTTCCCGGTCTCAACTCTGCACTGTTCGCAAATGGATCAGCTTTGTAAAGCTTATCTCCGGTCTGTGTCTCGATACAGTACTTGTAAAGCTGTCCGAGCTGTGCTTCCGGAACAAATGCGGTATAGATTCCAAGTGGTTCCTGACGCTTCATAACGTTTGCATCTTCACTCCAGCCGTTGAATTCACCGACTACGGCAACTGATCTGGCGTGTGGAGCCCATACTGCGAAATATACGCCGGGTTTTTTTCCATCTTTTACAAAATGTGCACCCATTTTTTTATAGATTTCATAATGGGTTCCCTGTCCGAATAAATATTGATCTAATTCGCCGATTCTATAATCAGCGGGTTTATCTGTTGTTACAGTTTTTACAGACTTTTTAGCTGTAGATTTTTTAGCAGCAGTTTTAGCAGCTGCCGGTTTTTTTACAGCAGATTTTTTTACGACCGTCTTGCGGGTCGTGTTGGTCTGTTGTGCTGTTGTTTTTTTTACTGCCATCCCATTCACCTTCTATCAAAGATATTTAGGAATATTATACTAGAAATAGCGATAAAAAGAAAGAGTTTTGGACAACTTATACACTTCTTATGTAAGATGTCTAAAACTCTTTGTTTATAGTTATCGGTTTGGTCTGCATATACAAAAGAACGCGCCGGAAGCGCGTTCTTTGTAGAAATCTTATGCTTTAAAATCTTCTTCTTTCAAGATGATGTGGTCTGAATTATCAGTGCTTCTTCCAAATACCCGTTTCACAAGATGTTTTACATTTGCTTTCTGGGAATGTGAAATTGCTTCATCCATGATCTCTTTTACTTCTGCAACAGTAACCGCATGATCTTCTCTCTGCATCATATCGATCCGGCTGTATAATGCAAGGATTCCCATTTCATCGATACGGTATCCGTTTTCCTTAGCATAGGTCTGACCGAATGTAACCAGTTCATCATTGATGAATACCGGAAGCTCCAGTCTGGAAGTAAATTTACGTTTGAATTCGCGATGGGATGCAAACATTCTTTCCAGCGGTTTCTTCTGGTCTTCCAGAAGGAAGAGAAGTTCGCCGGTCTGTTCATCCATCATATCATTCAGTTCACGGATGGTTCTGTCATTCATCTTGGAAGCTTTTTCGATGATCAGTGCGCCACCGTTCAGCTTATCGATGATACTTCCGATGTCCTTTTTGTTCAGAGAATCACCGGTTACGATTGCAACTTTACCCTGTTTGAGTCTGCGCTGTTTCTGGATTGCTTTTACAATATCAACTGCGAGGACTGTTTTTCCGCTTCCCTTGCGGCCAAGGATCAGGATGTTGCCTGTGCGGGAAGTTCCATAACGGTTACGGCAACGTTTGTCGTTATCAAGGATTTCAACAAGCTGTTCACTGACACCACGGATCGGTACAAAGTAAGAGAACAGCTGCTTCTGCTCTTCAGTAAGTCCAAGCTTCAGTCCGATCTCACTTGTTGCACTCAGATCGTAACGGCCCTGTACAACGAATCCGGTATCGAATTTACCCATGCGTTCGGTGATCTCATCTTCTGATGGCTCTTCAATTTCAAGAACTTCGTCAATATCAGGAGTTGGCGCTGATTTTGAAGTTTCTTTCTTTGGCTCAGGAGCCGGTTTCTCGTCAAATTCAAGATCAAGATAATCATCACTGCTATCTAATTCTTCTTCATCTTCAAAGGAATCAAGGTCTGCAAAATCACCATCATCTTCGTCAGAATCATGATCATCGATATCGAGAGCAGATTCTTTTTCAAAATCAAAATCCTCTTTATGATCTTCATCTAATTCATCATCGATCTGGTAGTCATCTTCGTCTTCATCCTCGTATTCTTCCTCATCGTCATACTCGGAATCATCCTCATCTTCGTATTCCTCGTCGTCGTCATACTCGGAATCGTCTTCATCCTCGTATTCCTCGTCGTCGTCATACTCGGAATCGTCTTCATCCTCGTATTCGTCGTCGTCGTCATACTCGGAATCATCCTCATCTTCGTATTCTTCCTCGTCATCATACTCGGAATCATCTTCAT
>OOCW01002037.1_pt1 | contig 12216 bp, 9 predicted proteins | sample 1671201 | NCBI WGS metagenome assembly OOCW01 (sample SAMN06348132, study PRJEB24527) | human gut metagenome | biome: human gut; feature: ankylosing spondylitis patient; material: feces | host: Homo sapiens | place: China | collected 2015-10
GATAACATTTCTAATGTAGATTTTACTGTATTTTTCAGATTCAGTCCATCTTTTAATCCCAGTCGATAGAAAAACTCTTCTGTTTCTGCTCCACTGCTGAAAATTACATTACAGTATTCCGTAATCACTTCTTCCTGTTCTGGGGATAACGTTTCCAGTAATTTCTGGTATTTCTTATCAATCTCACTTACCGCCTCTTTATCCTGATTTAACTTCCATTCCGAATGCGCTTTTCCCATATGCTCTGTAATTGTCAGATTTACAAATTCTTGCACTTTCTCTGACATGGTACTCTCAGCTTCCTGTTTGTCTTTCTTTTCCTCAATTGATTTCTCAAGTGTTGTATCATCAATATAACGAATGACTTCTCGAATATTTGACTTCATCGACTGCAAATATCCCTTGATCAACACTGCAAGTTTTCTTGCTTCAGACGCTTTTGTTTCAGGATTCGACAAATAAAACTCTTCCAATTCTTTCAGGAGATCTATCCCTGATTTCATCTGAAATTCTACATCCAGTAAATCGTCCATCACTTTATATAATTCTTCCATCATCTATTTTTGCCTTTCTATGTATAGCATACTCAAAAGTTTTCCACCATCATCCCAGGATAAAATCCTGTAATCCACATTTCACGACCTCAAGCACTGCAACTATCCCCATACCGATATGCGGAAGGAGTACAAACACTACTGTCGTAATTGAAAAAGCAAAACAGTCCAGATATATTGAAACATTCTATAATACAGTCCGTATTCATAGTCATTGTGGATATTTGTCTCCAAATGAATATGAGGAACAATATCTGAAAAACTTGGAAACGGACGTAACAAACTTAGCGAGTTAACAATTACAAAAAATGGGAAATTGGTTACATTTAATTTGTACTTTTTCTTGACATAGGACCAGTTATGGCATGGACCAAAAAATCACTTGCCGGCAGATAAATTTCTGCCGGCAAGCGATTTTTATTTTTTCAATTAAAATCCTGTCAATCTGAAAAACATCAATTCATTTGCTGATCCGTCGTCTCGTTCCTGTGTCAGCATAATTAACAGAGAGCCGTCATCTAAAAGCTGCATATCTTCCAGCCATGGATAACTGACACCAAATATGTCCTCTGTAGAAATTGCACCTACGTGCGTTCCATCTTTTGCCCAAAATTGTATTTCACGCATATTTCCATCTGCAGCCACAAAACCATTTTCTGTTTCCGCCATGCCTGTAATGGAACCGAGCTTGTCCGGAGAACTGATATCTTCTCCACCTAATTTCAAAAGCTGATTGCCATCATAATCATAGACAACAATTTTTGTGCCTTCATCTTCCACAGCCATGGAGCCGGCAACCATAATATGACTATTCGTGATCTGTACGTCATCTATCATAGAAAACAGTCCCTTGCGTTCTTCATCTTTATTTAATCCGGTCAGTATCCACGGTTCTGCCGTCAGGTTACCGCCTTGATTCGCAATCTTCTGAGTATCACTGTTCACCCAGAAACTGATTCCCCATTCTCCGGATGGATGCATATTCAGATCTCCGTCTACTGTTGTCTGAAGTGCCTTTTTCCCATCTTTTACGCCAATTACATCTCCAATTCCAGGCGAAAGATATAACATTCCACTGCTGTCCCCAGACAAATATTCAAAATCATCGTCTAATTCCATCGAAGATACGAATTCAAGTCCACTTTCTGAATATTCATAAGTATCCAGTTTGTTCTCCAGCAAATGGAACACTTGATTGCCCTGTTTTACAAACTGATGATCCATAATCTGCATAACTCCCTGTGCTTCTTTAAATGGGATATATTCCGGAACGATTGTATAAGAACCTACCATCTGCTCTGCCAATACAGGTTCAACAGGCTCTCCCTCCCATGGCCACGGTGCGTCTTTATTTCCTTCATCCTCTAATTTCAGCACAATTCCTTCTAACAATTCTTTGTCAGAATCATCTATTTCCTGTCCTCTTACTCTGATATCATAGGATGTGCCAGACTGTTCATAACGATACATATACGTTTTTTCTATGGAATTACTTTCCGGCATTGCTGTATATTCTGCATTTCCTATTGTTACAGTGTCCATTTTTCCTTCAGCATATGCCTCTAAATCCACTCCAAAGGCAATTAAACTCTTTCGATATGTATATGAATCCTCCTTGGTCGCTTCTATAGAAATGACATTCTCGGATCCATCTACTGTATCTCCATCAAAAAATCTAACGCGAGCGTAGTCTTCATCTTTCTTCATATTCTCTTTATCGTAGTTCCATGCCTTCGGATAATACACTGTAAATAAACTTAATTTAAGACTTTCTCTGTCTTTAAATTCTGTTTCTTCCTGCTCTGCTTTTTCCGATTTTTTCTTCTCCGGATTCTTTTTTTGTCCACATGCCGCTGTCATCATCATGCATATCATGATACACAGCACACACCATAGTTTCTTTTTCATGGCGTCTTCCCTCCTTTCATGATTTCCACATCCTTTTCAGTTATTCACTGTCACTTTTTACACAGTGGAATGTGTAGTAGTCATCATCATCACTGTAGTCTACTTTCAAAGTACCATCGTCATTTATCATCACTATAAGAGATGGATTTTCTGATTCAATCGAACAATATCCCAGTGCAACTGACCATGGGAAAGTCCCAATCTTCTCCCCTTTATAAATAACTGTTACATTACGGTCACTTTTGAAATCAAGACGCAGTGCATCATTGATGTTGTCTACTCCTTCCATAGAAATCTGAGGTCCGTCTCCTAAAAGTTCTTCCACGCTTTCTGCAGCCCACTCACCTATGACTGCATTTTCCTCCTCTGTCAGATAGAGTGCCGGATCCATTGCATCCGTTCCATCCTTTGCAAAAATCACCTTTACTCCCATCTCGAGCATATTATCAAAAGAAATAATATCTTTTCCGATGATTCCCACCATCTCTTCTCCTTCGATGCTCAAGATAAACTGATCATCTTCGACAGACCATTTTCCATTCCCGGTAGTGTCTCCAACTGAAAAGGAAACTTTTCCGTTGTTTTTTACTTCAAATTCAAAAGCACCTCCGAAAGTTTCATCTATACTGACAGACATTCCCATCATCTGAGCGGACACCGCTACCCATTTTCCTTCATACGGGTTCTTCTCTCCTGTTTTTCCGGAGCCTCCACAACCAATCAGCGCTATCATACTGATAATAAGCACCAGTCCAAATAACAAATTCAACTTCTTTCTCATAATCTTCTCCCCTTTCAATTACTTCTTATCTGCAAAAAAAGGAGTCAGCAATTCTGCCACCTTACTGATTGGCATTGTCTGCAAGATCACCTTTCCCGGTCCTTTCACAACGGTATTAAAAATGCCTTCTCCTCCAATCAGCATATTTTTTACTCCTTTTACAGCTACAACATCCATAGTGCAGGTTTCTTCCATTGCCGCTAAGTACCCCGTACTGATCAAAATTTCCTGTCCTGCACTCAAATCATACTCCACTGCATGTCCATCAATTTCTACAAACGCGGTTCCATTTCCGCTCAATCTCTGCATAATGAAACCTTCTCCTCCAAATATGCCTTTCCCTAATTTTTTCTGAAAATGCATGGACAGTTCTACGCCTTCTTCTGAAGCAAGGAATGCACTCTTCTGCACGATCATGGAGTGACCGTTGCTAATCTCCAATGCTTTGATCGCTCCCGGAAAACTTGATGCAAATGCAATCATTCCGTCTGCACCTTCTGCGGTATATCTGTTTTGAAACGCAGAATCACCAGACATCATTCTGCCGAACATTTTCTTCATTCCGCCTCCGGAAATCGTCTCCATTTTCATGTTCGGGCTCATCCAGCTCATACTTCCGCTTTCTGTGATCATAGATTCTCCTGCTGCTAATTCACATACGACAACTGGTAAATTTCCTCCTAAAATCTCATATTTTTTCATAACAAAGTTCTCCTTTCTTTTTCATTTTTCTTTTTTGTTTTCATCCTACAACAGTACCTTTTTCATTAAGCTTTGTGGCACATTGCACACACATATCCAGATCATCACAGATTAAAAAGCAATGGTCACATACAAGACGCTTACATATCGGACAAATATTAAAGATTTCTTTCGCCTGATTCAATGCTTTTTGAAATGCTAAATTCTTTTCCCGTTCATAAAGTGTATCATAAATAATCTTCCGATTTTCATTTTCCGGTTTTTTCCCCGCTCTGGAAAAACGAATTGGTGTACTTTTCCATACTGTTTTACATTCCATGCAGCATAGTGAAAAGCAAAACTCATCCGGTGTAGAACAATCTATTAAATCCTTTTTCGTAATATATTCCACATTTTTAACCTCCTTGTTAACCTCTTTGCTCTATCACCATCCTATTCTCTGTTCTCCCTCCTTATCCATTGCCTTTATTTTTTTCCCTGATCGGGCGGCCACCATTTCGTAATAAAAGCGTAGCAGATACGGAAAGCAAATACTATGGTCGCCATTCGTATATTATGCTTATTTTTCAAAATACGAACGATTAGTATACTATATATAGCGTTTTATTTTTACTTCTCCGCTATATATGCGCAATATCTTTTTGTGAAAATATAAAAGAGATCTATCGGCAAACAAAAAAAAGACCCTAGCATCATTTCTGATGCTAAGATCTTGATTGGTCATCTTAACTTAATGACATTGCTGTAAAGACTCTTTTTCGTTTACTCAGTTCTATTATATGTCAGCTTATCTAACTGATCGCATTTTCGAAACAACTCAATATACAGCATTAATTCCTCTCTGACAGTTATTCCCAGTTTTCGATTCATATTTGTATTATGCTTTCTTGCTGTTCCAATACTGATATAAAGCAATGAAGCAATCTCCTGTATCGTATATCCATCAACATAATACTGAAGAACCATCCTCTCTGACGGAGTCAGAGTTTCCACACGCAAAGCAAACGCCTTGAGCATTTCTTCTATATTCGGAGGAATGCCTCCATTTTCCAATTTCTCCGTATTCCTTTTTTTCTGCATAAAATCAACCAGTGCATCCACTTCTGAAATGCCTGATAAGTTTTCGTCCGTCAGCGTATCCTCCTGCAGTGCTTTTAAACTCCGAAGAATCGGCTTCACAAAACGATGGGACATACCGACAGAAACAACCAATAATAAAATCAGGAACAACAACGTACCGATGATCCAGTCCCTTCGATTGTCCGCTGTTAATTTTTCATAATTCGCTTCTGATATTAATGTCAGTACCGCAAGCGGCATACCATTACAACTCTTCAATCCAAGCAGTTCATGCCTGCCTATATAATTCCCGAAAGCGGTAGAATATGTATTATAATACTTTCCTTTCTTCACTGTCATCGTTCCTGATGGTGAAAGATACGTTTCCTTTGTATCTCCGAACATCGCCTTATCCAGATAGATGTTTCCTTTTTTGTCCACAGGAGCCAGTACTGTCACTATATTCCCACAGGAACCTTCCACCATAGGATAAGACAGCCTGAAATACAGATTACTCATCTCCATACCGCACAAACCGCGTACTTTTCCGGTACTGTCTAAAACCGGGACATATAAAAGCTGCACATCCTCCCATGTATCACTCAGCTCCAGCCGGTCTGTCCACAGGCAGCTCTCTACCAGCCGGTTTCCATCAAACTGCATAATCTGTTCATACCCCGACAATGCGGACGTATCAAATTCTAAATTCCAACGGTTATGGAGCTGTACCTGCTCTGCTCTTGCAATATCAGCATTTCCCCTGAAAAAAACTACGTGCTGTTTGCTTGTATTTACTGCCTTTAAATCAGACAGGCGCAGGTAGATTCCCATGCGTGATGTATCTGCATATTCCGTCTTCGTATTTACCGTTGCATCCAATACAACAAAAACTCCACTGCAATATTTCACATCCAATGCAGATTTTAAGGAGGGATACAGCGCAGCCTCTAAATCCATGATCAGCTGAGGATTATCATTCAAATTTGAAAATGTCTTTCCATTGGCTGTCAGGCATTGGTTCAATTCTTTTGTAATATCTTCCGATAAAGAAATACTTCTCGCCATCATAATGTCGGTCTGCTCTGTCATCGCTGACAACGTATTCTTCTGCTGGGCAGACAACATTTCCCGTACTTTAAAATCCATTCCCGGAAGGACTCCCAAAATACTGAGTAATAGAACTGTCACTAAAAAAAGTGTTAAAATCACCACGCACCAATAAACAATCAGTCTTTGCTGCATACGGATGCTTTGTCTCTTTATTCCTTTTATAATCTTCCAAAAATTTATTTTCTTTTCTCCCATATGTCAGCCACCTCTTTTTGCCGATCCGACAGACATTATTGTGTGTATGCTGCTTTGAAATCCTCTAATGTCTCTGAAACAAGTTTATCCATATCTTCCGGATGTTCCTGCCACTCCAACCGCTTTACTGACAGGGTTTGCCTAATAAGTTCTTCAAACTTTGTTTCCAGATCCAGATAGGAATCCAATTTCGGAGCAGTATAAAATGTATAGTTCTCCTGCGTCTTTAAAAAAGCCTGATACAGGGATACATACATCGGATCACTTAACTTCTCGATCGCCTCCGGAAGGTAAACATCGAAAGCTTCCTGCTTTACCGGCATATATCCAAGACTGGTCACAAATTCCACATTCTTTTGGGCCTCCGTCAGCCATTTAAGAAACGTAATACAGGCTTTTTCTTTTTCTGGTGTAGATTTTACCGTACAAATACCGGCACCCCGCTGCATGACCATCGTTTCTCCCCTGGCAAATACGGGACATGGCATGGAAACAATCTCTACTTTTTCCGATGTATTATCCGCATACGTAACTTCGTCTGAATAATACAACACGCTGGCTGACGAAGCCACCGATACAATCGAATCTCCCGTTCGCAAAGGTTCCGTTGCATAACCGCTGCGAAGCCATACTCCTCCGGACAGTGCCGCTTTTGCATAAGGTTCCCATACTGTTTGAAATTCCGGTCCGAAAGCCAGATTTTCTCCCTTAAAGAAATTTTCACCCAGAGATTCTACACCTACCTGAAAATAGTTAAAATGATAATCATGAACGAAAAAATTCTTTCCATCATCAGGAATGTCCGGCGTCTGGTTATCTGTCCATGCAGCATATTGTTCTGCCATTGCGAAGAGTCCTTCCCATGTTTTTAAATCTTCCATCTTCGCTCCTGTTTCTTTCGCAAAACGATCAAATGCTGTTTTATTGATAAACATAACTTCCGTTGATTTTGCTACCGGCAAAATGGAAAGTCTTTCATGAATGACACCTTCTTCCAAAAAAGCCGGAATAAATTCGTTCAGTTCTTCTTCTGTAAAATAATCATAATAATCTACAAGTTCCGTATCATCCGGCATCGCCAGAACTGTTTTAGGATAGGAAACAAACATATCCGGCAGTTTAGAGGCTCCCGGATCTCCAAATGCGGATGCCAGTACATTTTCATGTATCGTATTCGTATTTGTAACACTGCCAACCTGTACTCGGATATTTTCCTCTTTTCCAATCGTTTCATTAAATTCATCAATCAGATCGTTTAATGGCGATTCTGTCTGTCCGCCGTATACATGCCACAATGTAACGGTTACCGGATCTTCTTTTTTCTTCTGCCCACACCCTGTAAAAACTATAACCGCAATCATTACCAAGAACAGGCAGATTCTTCTCATAATATATCTCATATTATTTATCTCCTTTCCAGACAGTGTCTTATAAACAATCTGACATCTCAACAAAGAACAGAACCATCGGATCGAGACACTTTTACATAGTATATGATATCGGTTTTCAGAGTCTTAAGCACTCCCCATATGGGTAGTAAAATGCTATTTTTAAAATCCATTTATAATCAGATTTTTCTTTGTAACAGCTACCGCCAATTTCGTTTTGGAATCAAAATTCGTTTTCTGCAACATATTTTTGATATGCCATTTTACAGTTTCCGGTGATATACACAAGCTCTCTGCAATTTTTTTATAGGATTCTCCTTCCACCACTAATCGCAGAACTGCTAATTCTCCAGGTGTAAAATCACAGCTTTTCGCCGTTCCGATCATCACAACCGGCGGAGCATCCGGATACACGTTCTCCCCTTTCATCGTACGATCCATAACCTCCAACAGTTCTTCTTTACCGGCATCTTTATACCAAAAACTTTCTACTCCCGCTTTGCGCGCCCTGTCAATAAAACTGCACTCTACTAAAGAAGTCACGATAATTACTTTTATCTGGGGCATTGTCTTTTTAATCTTCTCCGCTGCCACAAGACCACTCTCATCATTCTCCGTACAGACATCCATCAAGACAAGTTCACACCTGCTCTGTCTGCATACGGTTTCTGCCATAGCTGCGTTTGTGATAGAAGCCGCCAGACAATACCTCCCACTGGACTGAATATAATTTTCCATATCTTCCCGAGCCATACGCTGGTCTTCCACGATTAGTACCCGTATCATCTCCGCACCTCCTTTGGTATCTTAACGATTATCGAAAATTTTGACTCCGCACTGATTCTCAATGTACCTCCATATTGCTCCACCCTTTTTCGTATACCGGATAATCCTCCTCCTTCTTTGACATCCTTCTCCGTTGTTTGTCCATTATCTGTAATCACCATAATCCATTCTTGTTCCCCACTACTGCATTTTACATACAGTTCGCTTGCCCCTGCATGGCGGACACAGTTGGAAAGTGCCTCCAAAAGTATTATATCCATCAGTTCGAAAATATGAGATTCCCAGACTTGTTCTCCTGTATAAATGATTTTCACACCCAAAATCTCCGCTCTTTCCTGCACCTGCCTGTGCAGTTGTTCGCCTTTCACAGACTCGTTATCTTTATTCAGCAAGTCTAATGTCTGCTTCCATTGCGAAAGGAAAACATCCCGGTCTGCTTCCGATTCGCGCAGCAACATCCGCTGTGCCGCCAGGACGCTATATCCCAGATTATCATGCACTCTCATTTTCATAGATAACATTTCTTCTTCTCTGGTCAGCGTTATTACATTCTTAGAAAGTTCTTTCATAGCCACAGACATTTCCTGAAGTTTCTGATTTTCTTCCTTCAGCAACACTTTGTTCCGATATAATTCCGACACTTCAGAAGCAAGAACTTGAAAAAAATGATCTCCGGCTGTCGTAATAATCTCTTTCTCTGAAAATTTCCACACACTTCCATCCGCAAAGCAGTATACTTTCAAATCAACATCATAAAATACATTCTCTTTCAGAGGATGTCCCAGTGCTTCCTCCAGTTCTGTAATATTCTGTATATCTCTTCCCGCCAGATTCTGGCAAATTTGATACATTTTTCGATTCATCAGTTTAGGCATTCCGTTCCCATCAAAAAAAACAATTCCACTCGGCAAATTGTCCAGACTTTCCTGAACTGCATTTTCCCTCAGGCAGCTCTTGCGGTACTTATAAATTCCAAAAATCTTCAATCCCACATATAAAAAAACACCAATTCCTATAACAATTAAAATCACATACGGTATTTTAAATAATATCATGGAATCTTCTTCGTAAAACGCCCGTTGCCACACACACAAGACAGCTGTTATAAGGAAAATAACTATAAGCAATACACTGTCCGGCAGCAACATCTTTCTTTCTCTTTTTCCTGTTCCTTCATAAATAACCAGAATCATACACAGCAAAGTCAAAAAAATAAAAAACCAAACAATCGTAATCTGATACTCCGGTGAACAGTTTTCAAATGTTTTTATCATTTGCCGCCACCTCCTCCCAGAATCAGAGAAAGCAGCCATGATCCGTCAAAATCCTGCTCCGCATAAGCTCCATATCGTCTTGCAATTTCCTGCAAATCTGTTTTGCATTCCACACTCATAGACATGATGATCCGCGCCTCTCTGCGTTTCAGATTTACATTAAATGCCAACAGATCTTCCAAAGATTCCTCTATGACTGCTTCAAAAAAATCATAAATCTGCATAGCATCTTCACTTCGTATTTCTTCTAACGCGGTGGAAAAACCTGCCTCAACATGGTTCCATTCCAGATTCTTTATCGTTTCCCTGAAACATAACTCCAACTCTCTGATCGGAAATTTTACGGTCTGCTCCGCAATAAAAATAAGATTACTACGCCTTTTTATATAGGCTCCGATCACAACTATCTTCCCTAATATTTTTTCCCTTTTGTTCTCATCTTCTTCCATAGAATATGCTTCAATGAATTCCGTCAAAAGTTTACTCTGCCTTGCCGTCTGTTTCTGTATTTTATCATACAGCTGATTCTTCACAGAAAGTTTTTCTACTTCTCTTTTTGTTCTCAGATTTTCTTCCTCAATCAGATTCGCATCTTTTAATTCTTCCTTCCGATCTTCAAGCTCTCTTACGATTTCCTGTAATTCTGACAGGTTTTCCTTCCACAACACATAGCCTCCCAAAATTGGTTTTCCCGACAGCCTGATCCCATTTTCTAACATGATCGGACATTGAACTACCTGCCTTACGATTTCCGGTGCAATACATTCCGAATCCTGAGATTGATAAATGCATTTTCCACTCTGATCTGTAATCTGTGCTGAAATTGTAGATGCTGCAAATAATTGTGCGTATCCTGTATTGGAAGGGATCAATCCGCACTGGATGCAGCTTTCAATGATCAAAGCAAACAGAAGGCATAATGCAGCTGTCATATCGCTTGAAAATATTTTCCAGAAGGGCAGATTCAGATAATAGGCGATGCCATAGACAACCGACAGACCATAAGCACCAAAAGGCATCCAAAGCATTTTCCTGTTTTTAATTTTTCTACACCTTAATAGAATAATCAAGAGTGCCACCAGCAGACATCCAAGATCCCAGGCGACTATAGCATAATACATTGCTCCATATCCATAGACTCCTACTTCATAGGAAGCTGCTTCCCCCAGTCTTCCCTCCGGGAAAGTAAAAACTAACTGGTGCAGATCATTCGTTAATACAATCCCTATCAGAAACAATGCCGGAAAAAACAGCAGACACCGTCTTTCCGGTAATTTATAATTCTCCGGCTGCCGTATATAAAATGCCAGATAAAGACTGACCGTAGGGAGTAACAGCATAGGAATATAATAAAGATACCAGGCGTAGCGCAGTGCTGTCGGCATCTCATACGGTATTTCAAATTTACACATACGAACGAGCATCCAAAAAACCATCATCACTGCAATCATTATTAAACAACGACGGGGTTCCTTTTGGATAATTCTCTTTTGAAAAGAAATCGCCCATACCAGATAAAGTCCTATATAAATAAAAGGCCTTAAAAGGTGACAAATAGATCGCAGATAAGGATTGGTAAAGGACACATAATGAAGCAGAACTGCCACACCTACGCATAGTGCTACACTTCCGACGTATACTGTAAATTTCTTTTTCTCTGACACTGTGCGTACTCCTTCCTGTTACATTTTGCACTATATCTTGTTTGCAGTATATCATAATCTACATTCCAAATTATATCTTTTATTTTTTGGTGTATGTACAAAACTCGACTTTGCCATTGCAGCTATATCTCCAACTCCATTTTTTAATGCAATGCTTTGGTCGGACAGACCTTCGTACATTCATAACAGAGTATGCACTCCGTTCCTCTCTTTCGTTTGCGGGATTCCTTATTGACCTCCACATTCATTGGGCAGACACGCAGACATTTTCCACAATGAACACATTTGCTTTCATCGCAGTGAACACGCAGGATTGAAAAATAGTGGACCGAATATCTTCGCGACTGCGTAGTGGATTGTTGCCGCCTCAAAAACACCAAGAAAATGTCGGGCATAGCGTTTTCCTGCAGTAAAAAGTGCTGTTCCCAACGCAAGGCATCCTCCAATGTAGCTGAAATTCAACAGATAAAACAAGTTTCCTTTAGCCTTCCACAACGTGATTGCCACTGTCTCAAATAACAAAAATAATAGAAGTGACGCTATCTATTTGCGAAGCACATTATTCTTTCTCATCATTATCCTCTTGCTCCTCTGATTTCTTATTTTTTCTCAGCACATCAATTGCAGGGCCGATGCTAACACCCATCATAACCCCCAGACACATTCCAAGACCAATATCATCTATTAGAAACCCAATAACTATACCTAAGCTTAGTCCGATAGCAATCCAGTAAAATATCATGTTCTTTTGCAGTAAGAGGTAAAATCTTATCTTCCCATATATCCTGTGCATTA
>OOCW01002039.1_pt1 | contig 12202 bp, 3 predicted proteins | sample 1671201 | NCBI WGS metagenome assembly OOCW01 (sample SAMN06348132, study PRJEB24527) | human gut metagenome | biome: human gut; feature: ankylosing spondylitis patient; material: feces | host: Homo sapiens | place: China | collected 2015-10
TGGCAGTGATAAGTTACCAGGAGCAGATAGAAATATTGTACCTCTCAATAATATAGGGGGATTTGGAATTATAGGTGTAGGTTTTGGTACCAATTATGATAGAAAAGTAGAGGCAGGTAAGCAGAAAAAAGCGTTATTATATTTGAGTACGGTAAGTGAAACTCATGAAGGTGAAATAGAAAATGAAGCAGAGATTTATAGTCTTTATAATGAGAAAACTGGAGAAGAAATAAACTGGATTCAAAGTTCATCTAGTGCAGCAGCAGATGGTCAAAGTTTGAAAGCAGGTATTCATATGGAAGTTAGTGAGACATATTATGAGTTAACCAATACAGAGAAGCTTAAGCATATACGACCAATTATAAATTATACAGAAAGAGAAGTGAAAAGTAAGGGCGAATGGTATTTAGTAGTCAACACAAAGCCAGAATAACTTGCAATAGGGGTAAAAAATAAATTTTCCTAGGAAATATTGACGAATTTGGTTTCATTGTATAAATAATAGTTTTCCATCTAAAAATAATGTAAAATGAAGACAGTTATTTTATAGCAAGTTTTAAAAAACTTGTTTTGATGGAGGATAAAGTGAACAGTAAATATGCAAAATTTATGCTAGAATGGTTTGATGAAAATAAGAGAGATATGCCATGGAGAAGAACTTCTGACCCTTATAGTATTTGGGTTTCTGAGGTTATGTTACAACAAACACAAGTAGATACTGTAATTCCTTATTACATAAAGTTTATGGAACGTTTTCCTACTATTCATGATTTAGCCGTAGCTAGTTTGGAGGAAGTACATCATTATTGGCAAGGGCTTGGCTATTATAGGAGAGCAGAGAATTTGCAAAAAGGTGCTAAAATGATAGATGAAAAGTGGAACGGCATATTTCCGAATGATCCTAAGCTTGTAAAGGATATTCCAAGCATAGGACCATATACATTAGGTGCCGTATGTAGTATTGCGTTTCATATTCCGTTACCAGCAGTAGATGGAAATGTTATGCGTATCTTAGCAAGGCAGTTTCGTATTTCAGATGATATAGGAGTTGCTAAAAATAGAAAGATTTTTGAAGAGAAGGTCATGGAGCTTATGCCGGATGACCCAAATCGTTTTAATCAATCCCTTATGGAACTAGGTGCATTAGTATGTACCCCGAAGAATCCTAAATGTGATATTTGCCCAGTACGCACAATTTGTGAAGCACATCGTTATGGGGAAGAAGAAAAGTATCCTATTAAAGAAAAGAAGATAAAGGCAGCTAAAGAGCAATATCAAGTAGTGCTTCTAAAAAAAGGTCAAAGGTATGGCCTAGAGAAACGTCCAGCAGAAGGATTGTTAGCAAATCTGTGGGGAACACCTATGATTGACCACAAAGTGTGGAAGGATTGTGAATTAAATACCTATGAACAACGCGAACTTACAGAGGTTATCCACATCTTTACACATAAAAAGTGGCAAATGACACCTGTAGTTATTAACTGGTCACAAAGAGCTGAAAGTTTATTAAAAGAAAATAAAACAAATGGTGAACCGTTGCAGTACTACACTTTAGAAGAGATGGAAGATATTCCTGTAGCCACAGCATTTAAAAAAATCTTACAAAAATTATAATTATGAGTCCTTAAGAAAGTTATATCTTAAGGACTTATTTTTATATATAGTTTTATCTGATTTTTGAATTTTATATTTGTATATATTACTCATGAAGGAGTTGTTTTTTGCCGATATCTTAAGAAGGAGAAATGCCTAAATATAAAAACATTCTTGAAGAAAATTGTATTTAGTCACATGAAATACGAGAAGGAGGAAAGTGTATGAGGAGAGTATTAGCACACATATTAGTGTGTGTCATGTTGTTTACTGTTTTTCAAGATTTAACAATTTTGAAGGCAGCACCAACTAATCCATTAGGCTTTGAATTAACAAGAGAAATGTTAAAAGAAGATTCTACTGGGCTTAGTAAAGGAGAAAGAGACAAGCTGTCTGATGAAACGGCACTTGTTAAGTTCGCAGCGGGAACAGCTGCAGTTTATGAATTAGAATACTATGTAGAGGCACTGCAAGATACTACCCAGAACACCATAACCAAGAAGGTTAAATTAAACTTTGAAAATACAGATACAAAGAATGTTGGATTAGCAATCAGTGTATTTGATCAAGGTAGTACAACAGAGCAAGAATTAAAATATGTGCCACGTAAATTCAATAACACGAATTTTACATGGGGAAGTGGGGACGTTCAAACAGAACCAATATCAATTAAGAAACAATTAGTTTTAGGAAATGATCAAAGTCGTGAAAGTCAAGAATTTAATATAGAGATTACAAATATCAAAATGATTCTTAGTGGTAATAAGCAAGAAAACCTTAAGTTAAGAGTTAAAGTGGATGGCGAAAATATTTATGTATTTACCAATGGTATTGCAAAAGGGAATATTACACCATTCAAATTAACTTCAGGAAGTATAAAAACTTCAGGTCAAATCTTCAATGGACCTAAAGGTTATTCTATTACACCTACTCATCTATATTCAGAAGGTAGCGAATTAAAAAGTTTAGATTACATTGAAGATATTTCAAAAATCAAACCAGGTTCTGTACCAGGTATAAAAGTACAATTTCAACAAGTAAAAAAGGTTTTAGACGATAAATTCAGATATGTAGATGAGATAGCAGATAATGAAGAGATTACATTACAAATTGGAACAAGATACACATTAGATGCCATTACCAACTCTATTCGTTTAGACTTTGTTCCAGAAAATGATGCAAAAGTTAGATTGAACTTAGAGGATGTAGAAGAATATAAAAGTGGTGTTGTTAAGGTAGAGAATAATATTGTTTCTTTATACTTATCTCAAAACAAATTAGAAAGTTCAACTACACGTAAAGTTATTACATGGGATGCTTTAGAGACTAGTACAATTATAGATGGTTCATTCCAATACGGAAGACAGGCTGAGAAATATTGGCCTGATAATAAAGGTTATACATACTTAGGTTATACACTTCATAGAACAAACGGTAACCAAGTGCAAATTAGTATCCAACCCTATAATATTAAAACAAGTACAACCTATTCTATTTATGTATTAAATAATAAAGACTCAGAGCGTGGAAAACCAGCTGTTATATATGAATACAATCCAAATGAAACACAGACAAATAATATTACAGCAATTGTACCAGCAGGAATTGAAAGTTATTTCCAAGTTGTAGCTACAGTGAATGCAGATAATCCAGATGTATTTGAATCACAAATGGTATTCTACAAACCAAGTAGATTCCCAATTACACCAGAAACAACTCAAATTACATCAGTAGATAATGTATATGTAGTACCAAGTGAAAATACAGAGCAATCAGGAGTTAAGCCACAGGCTATAGGTTTTGATATGACATGGATTGCACCAAAAGGTGTACAAAAGATACTTGAAGGCGGTAAGTTATACTACGAATTATTACTTCGTAAAGATCCAAATGACTACGACCCAATTACAAATACAGGAAATACTACACAGGATATATATGCAACGTATTCTAAAATCTTTGAAGTATCATTAGAGGATGAAAAGGTTGTTGTAAAAACAGTAGCAGGTACAGCCGGTAAGGACAAAAATCACACGCCGGAACTACGATATAGTGAAGTTAATGATACTTTCACTATGGAAAATATATCAATTATGAATTTTGGTCATAGTAAATGGGAAAAGCTTGATATAAGTGAAAATCACTTAAACTCAAAATCAGGTGAGTACTTAGATAAAATTAAGGGGAAAGAATCTGACACCTTAGATAATAGACCAGTACCAGGAACTTATTATTTATCACTTAGAACAGTATTAGTTTCAGACGATACAACATTACCAGTTGTATATAGCGAAGAATCTAATCTGGTGGCTGTTTCATTAGATAATACAAATGAGATTATTTCAGTACCTAGCAATATTTCAAGTGAAGATATAAGTAATGAAGATAAAACACTTATTTCACAGAAAATTACAATTAACAATGTAGATATTCAAAACTATGTACATAAAATGTTAGAACCAGCAAATTTATATCTTTACCAAAATGAAGATAAAACAATTGGTCGTTATAGTGGGGAATATGAAGTTTACCTTTATCAAAAATCTGATAAATTAATGAGTACAATTTCGGATGTAGAAAAAGGAAACATAACACCTATTAAATTAAAAAGAGGACAAAATAAAATTGTATTAAATGATTCAAATAACTATATTGAGAAACTCAGAAATGGTGGTGTAGTACCAATTATAGTAAGTTCTGATGCTCTTACAGGTCAAGGAGAAGAAGATTTTGAATTAATAGGTTTAGATCCTAATGAAGTATACTATATGCAAGTACGTGTAAAATTAAGTCCTTGGAGAAATAACTTAAGTGAAGCTGGAACAGCAATACCAAGTCGTTATTCATTATTCTCTAAAGAAGTAACATTTACAACAACAACAATGCCAATTCCACCAACAAGTGAAGATAAAGTACCTCCTACACCAGAAAAAATCTGGGTAGAGGAGCAACCTAACAATACGACTGCAATAATTGGATGGGCACCAGCTAAATTTGAAGAAGATAAAGATGTTTCAAAAACTTATTATGAGTTCATTAGAACAGATTTACAATTGACAAAAGAAGAGCAAAGTAAAAAAGTTGAAGAATTAGTAGAAGCTGATGACAAACGTGTTGGTTTTAGATCAGATTCACCAAGTGAAGCAAATCCATTTATCAGTACTTACACAGGTAAAGATAAGACATGGACAAACTTAACACCAGCACAAGAATCAAGCAAATTCTTAGTAAAAGATAATACTTTAAATCCAAATGAAGTTTATTACTACTATGTTAGAACAGTATGCATTATTAATGGTAAAGAAGTAAAATCAGGATGGATTATGGTACCTGTAACTACAGCACCAGTATTACCACCTATTAACTTAAAAGTAGAACTTTTAAAGAACTACAAATATGATGCAACAAAAGAAACTGTAATTAGTTTTGATGCACCAGTACCATCTGAGTCATTAGTACCATCAAGTTATGATTTTGAAATTGCAGTGGAAGGTGAAATGGATGATGAATATTCAATCACTAAATATAGTGCGACAAAATTAACACCAAATAAGCCTAGTCCATTAACTCCAGAAGGTTACACACACTTTGTGTATAAAATTACAGGTTTAAAACAAAATAAACGTTACTATATCAAAGTAAGAGTAGTGGATAAGACAAAACCTCTAACAGATGGTGGCAAGTATCCAACCTCTTTATATTCAGATAGAGTAATGACACGAACAGAATTTGATGAAAAAGAAGATGACAAAGATAATAAATATGAAGAATATCTTAAAAAGTTTGATGCAGAAGTAGAAAAACTTAGAAGAAGACCTTATTGGGAAGTTGAAGACAAAGCTGTTTATAAATATCGTGAAACTTATATTAAAACAGAAGTGGGTCTTCAAAGCGAATATGATCTAGTTGTTGGTGAAAATGCTAAAGATGTCTACTACTATATGCCAGCTAGTGTATTCACTTATGAAAATGATTCAAAAACAGTACTTAAAATCACATTAGGTGATTATACAGCCAATATTAGGCCATACACATTAACAGAAGATAATGAGCAAATTAAGAAGGCTATTGAACTTGCAAGTGAAGATAGTATTGAAGACTACTATGTAGGTATGAGCTTTAAAATTAATGATACAACAGAAAAAATTAATGGCGAATCACCAATTACATCTAGAATGTCAGTAGATATGGAATTAGTCTACATCAGAGATGCAGATAGAGATGTAGAGGAAAGTATTATGGTGGCCCTTAATGATATTGTTGATACAGAAAGAAAAAGAGTTATCAACAAACTTGAAAAGAAAATTTATAATGGCACTATTGCTGATGATGTTTTAAATGAGATTATTAATGATTCATTAGATGATATTCAAAAAGATCATATGAAAAAAGTTGAAAAGATTATGGATCGTACAATTAAGCGAGAAGTGAGTATTCAAACAATAGATAAACCAATTCTCCTAATGGCCAAAGTAGATAGTTTTGCAGCAAATGCATATTACTTAATTCAAAATTGGTATCAGGTAGATTGTTATGCTATAGGAAATGGTTTTGGTATTGAAGCTGATAGATTAGGAACATATATCTTAACAGGACAAGTTTCTTTAATTACGACAGTACCAAGTCTAGCGCCATATCAGAGTTTTATAGCAAAATACAATTTAACAGATTTCTTTACTATTAATAGTAGTTCAGTTAAATCAGCTGCAACAAAAGAACAAGTATATGGGGCAGTAGCTAGAATCATTGGTGCTTCAAGAGGGACAGATTATGCTGTTTACCTTAAAAATAATGGAATCAAAGGTATTAATAATATAGGTAGAACAAATGCCATTAGACAAGATGAAGCTATTTTCGTCATTATGCAAGGTTATGAAAAGGTACATAAACGTCCAATAAATAGTATTGTAATTAAAAATAGACAGAGTGTGCAAAATATCGGTGCTTTCCAAGCGCAGTACAGACCATATGTTTATGCAGCAGTCGAACTTAAGATTGTAAACAATCCTAATTCAAAGGTATTGCCAAGTAAACAACTTACTGTAGAAGAGATTATTGCAATGCTTTATAAATCACAATTATAATAAGAACGAGGGGAGGAAAAATAATGAGAATTAAAAAGCGTATTGCTGGAATATTAGCATTTGCAATGTTAGTAAGCAGTACAAGTGTATTAGGAAATCCTCAAAATAGATTACCAAGTGATGGTATTGAACCTATTAAGGTTATGCATACGAAGTGGCCAGAAAAAGACGATATTAGTCCATCTATTCAAATCACATTCTCACGTGCAACTAATACAATGCCAACTACAGTGCTTCCCGGTACTAATCCACAGGATAATAAAGAGGAGGCTGAGTATTATAGCTTTCTTTTAGAAGACATACATGGTGAGGCATTTGAGTCAGACCGTTTCCGTGCAACAGAAGGGCAAGAAAAGTATGTAGAGCTTATTGAAGAGCACTTAACAGGAACTCAAGAGCTTAAAAACGGTAACTTATATAAGGTAAAAGTTAAGCCAGGACACTTACACTATGATGCATTAGGCAAAGAGTATGAAGCAGAACTTTCTAATATTATTAATTCAGAGCCTAGTAAATATTTCTTAACTGATTTTAATACAATCATGAGAGAAAAAGATGATCAGATTGAAGTTTTATGGGAGTACATTCCTGGAGCTACATATAAGCTTGTGTATATTGATAAAGACGTAAATACTAAAGATGGTGTTGACGGAAGAGATGGCAGTGAACAAACTGGCGTAGGTACACAAACAGTAATCATCAAAGATGAAGACGCAAAAGTCGTTACAGAAGGTGGCGTTAAAAAGGTAAAATACGTTATTCCGAATACAATGCCAGGAGAAAAATATTCAGCTTATGTACTTGCTACAGATATTTCAAGTAAGTTTTTAAGAGATGGATGGGAAAAGGTCGGTAAAAACATAGAGACACCTAAAATAGCGCAAGCTTCTAGAAGTGTAAGTTTAACTATCCTTAACATTGGTAAAAAACGTATAGAACTTAAATGGCAACTTGGTGCTTGGGCAGATAATAATACTTTAGAAACAACTAAAATCTATCGTATGATGGAAGGTGAAAATTCTTACAGATTAGTAGGTACACTTAACAATAATATGCTGAATCCAAGAGATCCAGGGCGATTTGAACACGATGAACCTAAAAAAAAGAGTTTCTATTATGTAGAATTTATCTTTACAGGTGGTGAAGTACTTCGCACAAAAGAGTGCCCATATACACCATATGAATTGAGGGAACAACCTCTTAAACCACAAGTACCAGAACCATATTCAGATAAAATAAGAAATGAAGCAGGTTTTGAAAAGAACAAGTACCTTGTAACAGGTGATGATGTTAGCGTAGATAAAATGAAAGCAAATACATTTTATATGAAATATAAAGATCCTTTTAAGTTACAGCTTGTTTGGGATGCACCTAAAAAGGCAGATGGAAAGATCGAACATGAAATGAGATATGACATTTGGGTAGCAGAGGATGAAAGCACCTTAGAGGATACAGATGTAGCACCAATTATTGAGAATCTAGCAATTGCTAAGGATTCCGATGATGAGTTGATTTATAAACAAGATAAAAAAACAATTATTGGTTTCAAAACTGAATTAGATAAATACATCACATCTGAGCAAAAAGTAAAACCACTTATATCTAATAAAACTTATTATATTAAAATAGTAGCAAAACGTGATTATAGTGGAGAATACAGTATTTCACAACCTACAATTGTAGCAATTACAGTGGATAAAAATGGTGATATCTTTACACCACCAATCTTAGCTAAGCCACCACTTAGAATTCAAGAAAATGGTATTGATACAGAAAGTATCACTATTGAATGGTTAGAAAAATGGTATGAAATTATAGCAAATCATCCAGATAATTATACAGATGAAGAGGAAAACTTCTTCGCTAAGTTATGGAATAGTAGAGTTTATACAGGTGGTACACCAGCTATTAAATTTAAAGGTGATCCTGATCTTAAAGAACATATCTTAAAGACAAAGAATGATGTAGAAGCAGTTAAAAAAATTGTAGGTAATGATTATAATAAAGACTATAGAGACAGGGAAGTTACACTAGGTAATGATATCAAATATGAAGTTAAAACATTACCTTATGACGAAGTAATTAAACAAATTAAGGACCAAAATACAGCAGTAAGTACAGCAAGTGCCATTAGTTTAGAAAAATGGATTGTACAAAATGAAAGTGATTCAGTTGATGGATGGCATACAATTGAACCAGAAGATGCAACACATGGTGACCAATTACCTTGGAAAGATTATAAAGTAACTGGCCTTAGTCCTAATACACGTTACGTTATTTTAATTAGAGCATACCGTGTATTAGATTCAGGTGAAAAACTTACACAGACTTATCCAAGTTATATCATTGGTACAACTGCTACAGAGTTTAAACCACCACAGGCTAAACCAACTGTACCAGTTTTAAATCCAAACGGGGTAACTGATGATACTGTTTCTGTTTGGTGGACATACAATGAAGATTTTGAATATGAAATCGTATATAGTAGAGTAGAAGATCCAGACTCAGCTAAAAAATGGGAGTTTACAATATCAGATGAACCAGGTAATAAAGACTATGTGGCTAACGGTGGAAAAGCAATTGTTACAATTACAGGCTTAATGCCAGATACAACTTATAATGTATGGATTCGCGCCAAACAAAAAGAAGGCAATGAAATTTCAAGTTGGAGTAATCCAGTATCACAAAAGACACTTACAATTGAAAATCCAGATCCACCAAGAGGACTTGGAAAAGCAGATTATCAAAGTATCTTAGAACTTGGACACGACTTCTTACCAGTTACTGATAACTATATAACAGTAAGTTGGATTCGCGACGTAGAAGATTTAGAAGGTATTGAAGGACCAGAAGGTGAGGGGTATGACCCTAATAAAGCCTATTCTTATGAGATAGAATTCGCTGATAACGTAGAATTCCTAGACAGTATCGTATTAAATACTTCAGGTGAAAATGCGGGTGGTGAAGAAAGTGGTTATGAAATCATTGATAAGACAATGGTAAAATTCACTGGATTACAAGCCAATAGACCATACTATGTAAGAGCTAAAACAATCTTAGTATTTACAGATCCAGAGACAGGTAGAAAAATTGTACGAGAATCTGTATATACAAAGTATGTAAGGCTTATAACTAAAACATCTAGTGGTGAATTTGATGGTGGGGATAATGAGAACATTGTGACTTATCCAGAACCAATCGTAGAATCTTATAAAAATGATATTTGGACATGGGAAATTGTAGATACTAATAAAGTTATTACACAAATCCAAGCTAAAAAAGATTACTACTATACAGTAGATGTAAAACTTTATAAAAATAAGACTGATGCTAAAGTAAGAACAATTAAAATGGCGAAATCAGTTTTAGATACATTAATTAATCAAGGAATGGCACTTAAAATCCAAACATATGTTGGAGAATATGAGATCCCAGCCAAAACCCTTGAATACTATAGCAAGAAGCATAGTGCGAAGGATATAGTACAAATTGATTTAACAACAGCTAAAAGTGCCGATATTTATACATATCAAAGAAGCTATCCTGAAATGCTTATTAAAGGTGAACGTTTAGAAATTCGATTCAGAGGAGATAAACAGACCACAACAGTTAATAAGCTAGATGGTTATGCGATGGTTAAATTAAAATTAGATACAGTAGAATCTTACCGTTATCAAGATTTATATACATATACTTACTATTATGATTCTGCAAAATGGGTAAAAGCAAATCATACGATTGAGACACTTAATGAGACATTCTTAAAATATCAAACATCTCAATTAGGTATGTTTGCACTTTATCAAAAAAACATTGCAAGCTCAGGAAGTATAAGTTATACAATGGGTAAATTAATGAACGCATATAACATTAATGGATTAGGTACAGTATACTATAGCAAAGACTATGTATATCGTGATCAATATGTAGCACTTATGATGGGTATTGCTCAAAACAAATCAAGCATTGATTTAACAGTAAAACCAAGTACTGAAACATTTAATAAAGCTAAATCAACAGGTATTTTTATTGGAAATAATAGTGGAACTATTACAGAAGAACAAGCGGTGGCTGGACTTGTAAAACTGTATGAATTAAAAACAGGGTACAAAGTAAAACCATCAAGTGTAAGTTTCCAAAATGTAAGTGCAGATTATCGTGAAGCTGTAAGAAAGGCTTATGCAGCAGGTCTTATTACAGAGATTAATCCAAAAGCAAAAGTAACATATGCTAAATTATGTGATATGATTATACAAGTAATTGAATAGAAAATAAAAAAGCGGTCAAAATTGACCGCTCTTTTTTGATTTGGATTTCATTAAACTTCTTCGCTCTTTTCAGAGAAGCGTTCAATCTTCGCACCTAAACAACGGAGTTTATCTTCAACGTGCTCATAACCACGATCGATATGATAAATGCGATCTACGATGGTTTCACCACCTGCGATACAACCCGCTAATACAAGGCTGATTGATGCGCGTAAATCTGTTGCCATCACTTCGGCACCAGAAAGATGCTCAACACCGTGACACACTGCAGTATTACCTTCAATTTCAGCTTTACCACCCATACGAATTAATTCTGGAATGTGCATAAAGCGGTTTTCAAAGATGGTTTCAGTAATGATACTTGTACCTTCTGCCACCATGTTTAACAAAGTGAACTGGGCTTGCATATCTGTTGGGAATCCTGGGTGTGGTGCAGTACGAATATTGACAGCTTTCGGACGATTACCGTGCATATCCAACGTAATGCTATCTTCTGTCACTTCAACTTCTGCACCCGCTTCACGAAGTTTCTCAATCACGGCATCCATGGTATCCGCTTTAGTATTTTTACATACCACGCGACCACCAGAAATGGCACCCGCAATTAAGAATGTGCCAGTTTCAATACGATCAGGCACAATGCTGTGCTCGCAGCCAGTTAAACGCTCAACACCTTCAACGACAATGTGATCCGTACCGGCTCCTGTAATTTTTGCGCCCATTTTGTTGAGGAAATCAGCTGTATCGACAATTTCTGGCTCACGTGCGGCGTTTTCAATCGTTGTTGTACCTTTTGCAAGTGTTGCAGCCATCATGATAGATAAGGTCGCACCAACACTCACTTTTTCCATCACAATGCGTGTACCTACAAGACGCTCTGCGACAACTGCTTTTACATAACCTTCGTCAAGCTCAATCGTTGCACCAAGTTTTTCTAAGCCACTAATATGAAGATCAACCGGACGAGCACCAATTGAGCAACCGCCTGGTAAAGAAACTTGACCTTGATTAAAACGAGCGACTAATGGTGCTAATGCCCAAATAGAAGCACGCATGGTTTTTACTAATTCATATGGCGCAACGAAGTGATCAATTTTAGAACAATTTAATAATACTGCACCTTCAGCATCACGCTCAGCTACAACGCCAAGTTTACGTAAGATTTTTAAGGTTGTATCAATATCTTTTAGTTCTGGTACGTTTGTTAATTTAACCGGCTCAGTTGCCAAAATTGCGGCAAAAAGAATAGGAAGTGCA
>OOCW01002042.1_pt1 | contig 12181 bp, 10 predicted proteins | sample 1671201 | NCBI WGS metagenome assembly OOCW01 (sample SAMN06348132, study PRJEB24527) | human gut metagenome | biome: human gut; feature: ankylosing spondylitis patient; material: feces | host: Homo sapiens | place: China | collected 2015-10
CCAAAATCACATTTCCGGTTCACTTCCAGAGTTGTCGGAGGCTTTACTGCACCCAGAGTCCATTTAAAATCCCATGTTCCATCTGTAATAACAGTCGTATCATAATCTCCTTCCTCCGTAAGATTCTTTAATGTGATTTCTACTGTTTTATTACTCAGATCATAATCACTGTCATAAGATATACAGGCGTTAAAACGTTTAAGATGTGCAGAATTTTGATCTGTTTTCAGTAATACATCCTGTCTTACCCCAGTATTGAAACTTCCAAATCTGTTATCGTCCACTGCATATACTTCTTTTCCATCGATCTTAAAATGTGTCATCTCCTCAAAAGAAGTATGATCAGTCATAGAAATACTGTCATCTGTTTTCACTTCAAAAAAAGCATACAGGAATCCCTGATCCTGAATAGAATCTGTCAGGGTAACCGTCACACCATTTTGTGTTACAGACTGGTCTATATTCTGAATATAGTTTGATTCCTGCATCGTTTCCTGCTGTTCCTCAGAGGGTTCCAGTCTTTTTAACAGATGGTCATTCCATTTAAAGAACTCTTTTGCCGCCACTGTTACTCCCATGCCTGTACAGATCACTGCTGCTACAATCAGTAATCGGCCACTGAATTTTTTTCTTTTGTATTTTTTATCAACTGCATCTGCCTGCTCAATATGTCTCAGTGTCTCTTCAAATTTATCATGAAAATCCTGTGGTACTTCCGGTGCTATATTATTCCATTTGTTCTCTAACATGACATTTTCCCCTTTCCTGTTATTCTCTTTGATAGTTTGCTGTTTTTCCCAGGCATCGGTCTTTTCTCTTCTTCATCGGATAACTGTGCTTTCAAAAACTCTCTTGCACGGGAAAGTCTGCTTTTAATCGTTCCTTCCGGAATATCCAGAGCCTCACTGATCTCTTTCTGTGAGAATCCTTCTAAATAATACAATGTTACCAAAATCCTCAGATCCTCCGGAAGTTCCATAATCGCCATATACAGATGACTGTATCTGTCCTCCTCAGTCAGCCTCATATTGTCCATATATTCTTCATATGGAATAACATTTTTTCTTTTCCGAAGAATCCCTTTGCATTCGTTGATCAAAATCCTTGTGATCCATGTTCGGAAATATTTTTCTTTAAGGTGGGAAGTTTCTCATATGCCTTAAGAATTGTTTCCTGCACAGCATCCCCACAATCAGAGTCATTCTTCAGAATGGACTTTGATATATGATACAGCATGGCTTCTGCATCCCGAACCTCCTTAATAAATACATCTTTTGTCATAACTTTGTCTTCTCCTTTTGTCCAGCCGGATTACTACACGTGTTTACTTTTTACTTTTACACTAATTAGATGCATCGGGAAGAGAATTGGTTCTCATAAAATTATCTCAGGATTTTGTAACTTAAAAAATACAATTTGCACATATACAATGATACAATAAAAATGTAAAAATTATAGCAATTCCTACACGAAAGGGGTCATGTTTTATGAGAAAAAGAAACAATTTTATTTCTGTGTTTACTATGTTTCTGGCAATTGGTTTTGTAATTATTTTTTCCAGACCCGTAAAAGCAGCGGCAGATGTGGTCCTATTAAAAGCAAATCGGACATACACAGCATATGATGTTACCGGTGATGGAACGAAAGATAAAATCAGAATCAGAGCAGCCAATCAAACCGACGATGAAACATATACATCACTTACTGTATCGGTTAATGGAAAAACAGCTTACAGATTAAAAAATACACGTTTTTATAATGTTATAGCAAATATTTATACATTGAAAAATGGACAGCCGTTTTTATATCTCTATGCACCGGCTGATAATGGTGACGGACCTGTATGTGCATTATTAAAATACACAAACGGAAAGTTCAGAAAGGCCCTTGATTTCACTGAGATTATGGCAGGATACGGAAACCATCGCATAGGTGAAGTTACCAACTTAAATGGAAATAAGATTGTAATTACAGAGAGCATCGTTTCTTATTCTCTTGGTATCAATGCAATTAATTTCACCTACAAATATGTCAATGGAAAATTTGTTCCGACAAGCAGATATGGCTCCTATAAAGAAATATATTCCGCAGGCGAAAGCAGCCGATATTTCACAGTAAACAGTGATCTTCCGGCATATACCAGACCAGATGCTACTGCGGTGAACACGACACTGAAAACCGGATCATTAACAAAAATCATTAAATGCGCACTCATAAACGAAAAGATGTATATTCAGTTAGAATGCGATGGAGAAATCTACTGGATTAAAGCGCTGGAAAATCCACCGATTGCTGATAACGAAAGACAATTTATGGAGGTTAGATATGCAGGGTGATAGCATGAGGTCTGGGTTTATAAACTCAGACCGTTTTGTTATTTGTATTTATTATGAGTGCAGATATGCACAGTTTGCGCTTTCATCTCGGTAATTGAATTGCCGAGGATTCCCGCTTATTATCCTAAAAATGAATAATCGTCAGAAGAACTGTCAGGCTGAGTGATAAGTTTAACTGAATAGGGTAAGTCCCCTGCGGAGGTTGCGAAAAGCAATAAGCAGGGGACTTTTGTCAGCTATGTACAATATTGACTTAAATCAAAAAAAGTTTCATATAAGTCATGAAATAATTAACAGTATGTTGACTGAGATTTTATAGAATAACAAATTAAGTCAAGCGAACAGGCAAAAATATTTGACTGGAAATTTATAAATAGCAAATTAGGTCAAGAAATTAGTGCGGATTGTATGACTTGAAAATTAAAATCTATTGATTAAGTCAAAACACCAGTTAATAATTGTTGATTTATATTTCTGTTTTTTCAATTTAAGTCATCAGAGACAGATTTATTCTGTTTCCGTAACTTTGATTTTTTTCTGGAAATCTCTGGTATAGTGAATCTCATAATCAGAAGTTACGAAAAATGCTTGTACATCGTCCAGAGACTCGGCCAGTTTCATGCCATCCTCCAGACCAAGAGCAAAGCAGGTCGTGCTCAGCGCATCTCCATCCACAGACTGATCGGAAATAATGGTAACTGCAATCAGCCCGTTATCATAAGGATAGCCGGTTTTAGGATTGAGCAGGTGATGGTACAAAGTGCCATCTTGTTCAAAGCATCTCTCATAAATTCCTGAGGAAACCACTGACTTATCCCTGATGTCCATAACAGCAATAGTTTCGCTTCGATCTGCAAATGGTTTCTGGATCCCGATCTTAAAAGCAGAATTGTCTGTTTTTTCGCCAATACAGAGAACATTTCCGCCAAGATTGATGATCGCACTTTTTACATCCTGAGAAACCAGATAATCCTTCAGGCGGTCTGCGATATAACCCTTGGCAATGGCACCGAGTTCGATTGCAGTATCGTCTGTCTTTAATGTAATCTCATTTTTATCTGTATCAACAGAGATATTGTGATAATTACATTTGGGCAGTGCTGCCTGGATCAGACTGTCCTTGGGCACTTTTGGATTTTCAGCAGTAAAATCCCACAGAGAAGTCAGCGGTTCAATAGCAATATCAAATGCACCCTCAGATAATACAGAATAATCAAGTCCCTTAGAAACCAGCTCCGCCAGAGAAGCCGACACCTGATAAGTATCCTCTGTCCCCTTCACAGGTGTAAGTTCCCGATGGTTTAACTGATATAATTCACTGTCATCTGCGGTGCGGCTGAATATTTTCTCATACTTGTCACAAAGATTCATGCATTCTGTAAGCAGCTCTCTGTCCTGAGAATCATAGATAGTGACCGTAACTGCAGTATTCAGTTTGATCGCAGTGGCAGAGATGGGATCCTGAGAACCGGCATCCGTATTTTTGACATTTTCCGTTTTTGCCGAACATCCGGAAAAAACAGCCGGACATAATATAAGAGATGCTGCGAGCATTGAAAAAGTACAGCGTGTTATTAATTTTTTTGCAGATATATGATATAATATCATAAATGTAACCTCATAGTTATTTTATGGAATTGCTATAAGCAATAGTTCAGGGAAGAAATATCTTTTGATCCTAACACCATAGTATATCAGAAACAGCAAACTTTGCACAGGTACAAAGACAACATAAAAAATCCAAAAGGAGATACCGGATAGAAATGAAATATGCCGGAAACAAAGAGAGGAGTAAATAATGTCCGATGCAGTAAACTGCGAATATTGTGTAAACTACAGTTATGATGACGACTATGAATGCTACACCTGTGAAATAAATCTTGACGAAGATGAAATGGTGAAGTTCATCACCGGAAACTTCAATCAGTGTCCATACTTCAAGATGGGTGACGAATACCGCATTGTACGTAAGCAGATGTAGAATTTATAAAAAGTAACAAATATTCAACTAAGCGAGGAATTAAGATAATGGAAAACGTTTATATTATGAACCATCCGCTGATCCAGCATAAAATATCCATGCTGAGAAACAAAAACACAGGAACAAATGAATTCCGTAAATTAGTAGAAGAGATTGGAATCCTCATGGGATACGAAGCTCTCCGGGATCTTCCTGTAGAAAATGTAGAAGTAGAAACCCCTATTGAAACCTGCATGACACCAATGATTTCAGGGAAAAAACTGGCGGTTATCCCTGTGCTCCGAGCAGGCCTTGGAATGGTAAACAGTATTCTCACACTTGTGCCATCTGCAAAAGTAGGCCATGTAGGACTCTATCGTGATCCTGTAACCCATGAACCACACGAATACTACTGCAAACTCCCGGAAGCAATTGATGAACGAATTTCAGTGATCGTAGATCCAATGCTCGCAACCGGTGGCTCCGCAGAAGCAGCCGTTGACTTTGTCAAAAAACAGGGCGGAAAAAACATTAAATTCATGTGCATCATCGCAGCCCCTGAAGGACTCAGACGTCTCCACGAAGCACATCCGGATGTTCAGATTTACTGTGGACATCTTGATCGTGAATTAAATGACCACGCCTACATCTGCCCAGGCCTTGGAGATGCCGGAGACCGTATCTTTGGCACAATATAAGAATAACGTGATTCGTTACATCTTATACCTATACTGTACTATACTATTATACTGCGCATATGAAGAAATCACCCTGCATCAATATAGCAGAAATTTGTTTTATGATATACTGATAATTTGTTACTGTTCACTCCGCAATGGTATTTAGATAAATAAAGCATATTCCGGAGATTACTTGACATTTAAAAAGAAATGCCTTGAAAAATTTATGAAATATGAAAATGGTTAAATTCTTGTTCGTTTTGCCAACGACAAATAAGCAGATTTTCATCTGCTTGAAAAAGTGATATACTATCAGTTGATGATACTGTTTAGGAAACACGGTATATCAGATATTTGGGTTTTCTGAAATGAGCCGTTTTAAGTCTTGGGAATTGTCGATCGCAGCGGATCGGGACTAATTCCTTTTGTAACAGTGCCATCACATTTATGGAATCTGTCTCCGTGTGGAGACGGAGATAGATTCTGCATATATGTGCAGCAAGCGTAAAGTTTACTTTATAGGAATATTTACGTTTCCCATGAACGACTACAGTATGAGCAACAAGAAGTTCCGTGGCATTATAAGCGATAAACTTCGCCCATATTTCCTGTTTTATAAAATCAGGTTTATAGCTGTGATAATGACTTAATCCAATCGTATATTTCAATTTTCGAAAAGAGGATTCGATCCCCCATCTGGAATTATAGATTTCTTTAAGCTTTTCAACAGGAAAGTTTTTTTCCGGAAGATTTGTCACAAGGCATTCATAAGTATCTTCTGATATTGGAAACCGTACGATCCGAAAAGTCAGATCATAAGTATCTTCTGAGCCATATTTTATGTAGTCAAAAGAAGCTGCCTGGTCAACATATCTTCGGTAAAAACCATCTTTGATTTTTATAGATTTACGATGGGATCTTGTAAGAGTTACGTCAACAGTTATATCAAATGTATCAGAATCCGGAAAAACAAAGTTCCCAATCAACCCTTTGCTTGTAATGTCTTTTGTACGAAAAACAAAATACTGTTCTTTTTCGATCACGTGAGCCATGTTGTTATAAGAGCAATACCCTCTGTCCCCGATAAAAATAGTTCTTTGATCCGGGTGAGGGATATGTCTGTCTACAAGCTGGCAAAAAGCAAGGAACTCATCTTTTTTGTGTGCAGACTGAAGAATGGCATCGGTATAGATCCGTTTATTTATGTCATAAAAGGCATTAATGTGTATGCTGTAAAAGCCGGAGGCAGAATGTCCTTCTGAGATAAAATAATCATCAGACGAATACTTTGAAAAGCTGAAAAAAGAAGTAGTAGAACCATCAGCAGCAATGTATTGATACTGCTGTTCCTGCTTTGAAAGTTCAAACTTTTCGGAAGAAGAAGTAAACTCATGGAATACAGCTTCCAGAGCCTCTGGCATCATTTGGGAACGCCTTTGATTTAGGGCAGATATAGAAGGGAGATCCTCTGACATTTGAAAGAAATCCAGAAATTCGCATTTCGTGGATGAAGCACCTTGAGAAATAAGGAACGAAATAACATGATCTGGGGAAAGTTTTCGTATACGAGAATAATCGCGTCCCGGATTATAAACAAAGGAATCCATATGCGATGTAACCGTTGCTATAGAATGCTTAAGAGTATCTTTAAGTTTTAAATGGAACATAGGTATGTGCCTCCTGAATTAGAAAAATTTTAATTTCTAATTCAAAGGCCGCTCTCATTACCTCACAATAATATCAGTAATGAGAGCGGCCGCAGATTCCAGCTTAAAAGTCAAGGCTTTTGTAATCTTTTTGTTAGACCCTTAAGACTAACTAAGGGTATAGATTATCTAAATACCATTGGTTCACTCCGTTCACAGTAACGTAGCCAAAATTCATTCCAGATTGCCTGCGGCAATGGAATTTTGGCTTGTATGTCTCGGGATTTTGGCATATTCATGCCAAAACACCTCGCGGGACAGTGGTGTGTGAACAGTAACGACAATTTTCCAACTACCAGCGTAAGCAGGATTCTCTTTTGGGGTGAATCTTGCAGGGAGTGTAGCAACTCTTAGGCCTGCGGAATCTGCGTTATGAAAAAAGAAGGCAACTGTCTGAGCCGCAGGCGAGTTTTGCCTTCTTTTTTCATGCACTTAGCAGATTTTGCAGGCCTTAGAGTTCCTGCTCCCGAAACTGAACCCCAAAAGAGAATCCTGCTTACGCGTCCCTTAATGAAAAATCCAATAAAAATTCAATAAAAACCGAAAAAACCTCTTGACAACCCAAATCTCATATGCTATCTTATACCAGAACGCTGCCGAAGACAGTAGGTGCCGCAAGGCATAAGTTGCAAACGCCTACCGAGGACTAAGTATTCTTTATATTTTTTATGTAAGATTACGCAAGCCCTACTGCCAGACAGTAAGGCTTTTTATTTACTCATTTGCAGCGGTATACAAAATCTATAAGGAGGTGTACCATTTCATGGCAAAAGTAGAACTTAAACAACCAATCGTAGACGAAATCATCAACAACGTGAAAGATGCAGAATCTGTAGTACTTGTTAACTACAGCGGTCTTACAGTTGAACAGGATACTGCTTTACGTAAGGAATTAAGAGAAGCTGGTGTTGTATACAAAGTATATAAAAACACAATGATGCATCGTGCATTCGAAGGTACTCAGTGCGAAGAACTTATCCAGCACTTACATGGAACAAACGCTATAGCAATCTCTGCTACAGACGCAACTGCTCCTGCAAGAATCCTTGATAAATTCGCAAAGAAAGCACCGGCTTTAGAATTAGTTGCAGGTATCGTTGAAGGAAACTACAACGATCAGGCAGGTATTCAGGCACTGGCTGGAATCCCGTCCAGAGAAGAACTTCTCGGCAAACTGCTTGGAAGCATCCAGTCTCCGATTACAAACTTCGCTCGTGTGCTTAATCAGATCGCTGAGAAAAACGGCTCTGAAGCAGCAGCTGAATAATTTTTAATGCCAGAGGCATAAAACGAATCTAGTAACTATTCGAAAATCACCATCCACGAGGATGCTGAAGAGTTACCGAATTAAATAATATTATATGGAGGGAATTTAAAATGGCAAAATTAACAACAGAAGAATTTATTGCAGCAATCAAAGAATTATCTGTATTAGAATTAAACGACTTAGTAAAAGCTTGTGAAGAAGAGTTTGGTGTATCCGCAGCAGCAGGTGTTGTAGTAGCAGCAGCTGGAGCAGCAGAAGCAGCAGAAGAGAAAGATGAGTTCGATGTAGAACTTGCAGAAGTTGGACCAAACAAAGTTAAAGTTATCAAAGTTGTTCGTGAAGTAACTGGCTTAGGTCTTAAAGAAGCTAAAGAAATGGTTGACGGAGCTCCTAAGGTTGTTAAAGAAGGCGCATCCAAAGCAGAAGCTGAAGATATCAAAACAAAACTTGAAGCTGAAGGTGCTAAGGTTAACCTTAAATAATTATCTTCCTATTATATATAGAAGATTTGCAAGCAGGAATGCCATTGGTATTCCTGCTTTTTTTACAGAGCCGGAGGATTACAGACTATGATGAAAAGAAATACGGCAGCCATATTTGGTATCATCATTGCAGCCCAGCTTTGCCTGACTCCATACGCAGGTGCAAAAGTACAGGCGGCTGAACTGGAAGAAGGACAGATGTTTGAAGATTCATCAGAAGATACAGAGACTTTTGAAGATGCGTCAATACCGGATACGCAGTCGGCAGAGAAACCTGAAGAGAATGAATTTGGGGATGACGACGGTTTCAGTGATGGAGACGTTGAAACTTTTTCGGCGGAGGATGCGGATCAGTCCTGCGAAAATATGCAGGAACTTGTGCTGAATGTGCAGGATGGAGAGGATATTACTGTAAAGTTAAATACACTGCTGGCACAGGCCAGGGACAGGGCAACGGATGAAAAGCAGTGTAAAGTTATCGTGCCGCCCGGAAATTACACACTTACGGGAACTTTGCATATGTACAGCAATATCTGTTTATATGCAGAGGGCGCCACAATAACAAAGACTTCACCGAGAAAAGAAATCCTGCTTCGTCTTGGCGATACACAGAAATCGGCAGGCGGATACGAGGGATACCGTAATATAACTATCGATGGCGGAACCTGGGATTCAAACTATGAATGTGTGGAAGACAAGGAAGGACCTGGAGGGTTTGTAGGTTTTAGAATCGGTCATGCTACGAATGTTGTAGTGAAGAATGTTACATTTCTTAATAACCTTAAATCGCATTTTCTGGAACTTGCAGGAGTGAAGAATGCGGAAGTTACCGGATGTACGTTCAGGGGCTACTGGAAAGAGTTTACAGGCGGCGGACAGGAATGTATCCAGCTGGATGCCTGTATGCCGAGAATTTTCCCGGGATATCTTCCATATGACGGAAGTGTCTGTGAGAACATTGTGATAAAGGATAATACCTTTGAAGATGTATTTGCCGGCATTGGAAGCCACAGCATGATGTTTGATAAACCGTATAAAAATATCACGATCAGTAACAACCGGTTTAATAATCTGAAAAAGAGAGCGATATGGTGCCTGAATTATCAGGATACGGTTGTGACGGGAAATACCATGACAAATGTGGGCGGTGGTGTTTATGTGCGTTCTGTTTATACCAGAAATGCACATACTGTCAGCGGTCAGGAAGTATCTCCGGAGGGAAATCAGTACGCAGAGAATATTCTGATCGCTGATAATCAGATCACAGTTCTGGAACCAACCGTAATAGATGGCAAACAATGGAATGGATATGGAATCTGGATCACAGGCGAGGTATCTCTGGGCTCAGCAGGAGAAACTATTCCTTCTGAAGATGATGATCCTGAGAATACAGCAAATCCGACGACCAATGGAATTCCGGCGGGAAGATATATTATTCGCGGAGTTACAGCCAGAAATAATACGATCAGCGGAAATTGCGACGGAATTAAATTTTCCCTTGCAGAAGACTGTTCATGCAGGGGGAACACAGTCAGACTTTCTGATAGTCATACCTACAACAATATGGGGATCAGTGTTGCCAAGGGAAGCAATATCAGAGTTTCCTATAACAATCTTTCCGGCGGAAACGGATATGGGATTTATGCAGTCGGAACAGAGGCTTCACAGAAAATCTGCAGGATTTACGGAAATACAGTCTCCGGATTTATGAAAGATGGGATTCTGGCTTCAGGGCTTGCAGCAGGAAGCCGTATTGAACACAACAGAGTTAGTACCGGTGCGGCAAATGGCATACTTGTAAAATGTATTGATAAGAGTGTGGTTGATGGTAATTATAGTTTTAAAAATAAGGCAAGAGGAATTCTTCTGCAGAGATGTGAGTCAGCAATGGTAGCGGATAATTTTGTTTCTGAAAATGCGATCAATGGAATTGAACTCAATATAAGAAGCAATCATTCTTCTGTGCAGGGAAATGTCTGTGGTTCCAATAAAAAATCAGGTCTGCGAATTGCCGGATCAAAGGGGATTTCGGCAGACGGAAATTCCTTCCGCGGCAACAGAGGATATGCGGCGGAATTTATCCGCTCTCATATCAGCAGTTATAAAGGCAATCGTTTTGAAGAAAATGGATATTCAAATCGTATCCACGTAAGAAACAGTAAAATCTCGAAGAAATAGCGTTACTGTTCGCTCCGTTCACAGTAACGAAATAGCGATTGTTGCAATTATTTGAAAAAATTAAAAAAATATCAAAAAAGTGATTGACAGGCGCAACTTGCTGTGCTATAGTGAAGAATGCTATATTATGGCAAGATGTGCCTTTATGTCTTTTGGCAAAAAGGGTCAAGTTATAATAAATTTAAAGAAAAAACAGGGGTGAAACGTCAATGGAAAAAAACAGAATTCGTTCTGTAAAAACTGGAAAAAGCATGCGTATGAGCTACCAGAGACAAGAAGAAGTCCTGGAAATGCCAAACCTGATCGAAGTCCAGAGGGATTCTTATAAATGGTTTCTTGATGAAGGACTTAGGGAAGTCTTTGATGATATTTCTCCGATCGCGGACTACAGCGGAAAGCTCAGCCTGGAATTCATCGACTTTACATTTGACGAGAAGGATGCGAAATATACTATCGAACAGTGTAAAGAACGTGACGCAACTTACGCCGCACCTTTGAAGGTTCGAGTGAGACTGATTAACAAAGAAACAGAGGAAATCAACGAACACGAGATTTTCATGGGAGATTTACCGATCATGACTGTTACAGGTACCTTTGTCATCAATGGTGCAGAGCGAGTAATTGTCAGCCAGTTAGTACGTTCCCCTGGAATCTATTACGCAATAGCGCATGATAAGCTTGGTAAGAGACTGTTCTCCAGTACTGTTATCCCGAACAGAGGTGCATGGCTGGAATATGAGACAGACTCTAATGATGTTTTCTATGTACGTGTTGACAGAACAAGAAAGGTTCCGATCACTGTTCTGATCCGAGCACTTGGTGTAGGAAGCAATGCAGAGATTATTGATCTCTTCGGTGAAGAGCCAAAGATCCTTGCAAGTTTTACAAAGGATACATCCACCAACTATCAGGAAGGTCTTCTTGAATTATACAAGAAAATCCGTCCGGGTGAGCCGCTTGCAGTTGAGAGTGCGGAGAGCCTTATCAATGCAATGTTCTTTGATCCGAGAAGATATGACCTTGCGAAAGTTGGACGTTATAAATTTAACAAGAAGCTCCACCTCAACAGAAGAATCGTTGGTCACAGACTGGCTGAGGATGTTGTTGATGCTTCTACAGGCGAAATCCTGGCAGAAGAAGGAACTGTTGTGACAAAAGAAATGGCAAATACCATCCAGAACAGCGCTGTTCCATATGTATGGATCCTTGGCGAGGAAGACCGCAGAATCAAGGTTCTTTCTAACTTAATGGTTGATATCCGCCACTATCTTCCGGAAATCGAAGATCCAAAGAGCATCGGTGTTACAGAAGCAGTATACTACCCTGTTCTCGAAAACATTCTGGAAGAAAATGATACATTAGAAGACAGGATTGCAGCAATCCACAGAGATATCCATGATCTGATTCCGAAGCATATCACAAAAGAAGACATCTTTGCTTCTATTAACTACAATATGCATCTGGAATATGGCCTTGGCAATGCCGATGATATCGACCACCTGGGCAACCGTCGTATACGTGCGGTAGGTGAGCTGCTTCAGAACCAGTACAGAATCGGTCTTTCCAGACTGG
>OOCW01002047.1_pt1 | contig 12167 bp, 15 predicted proteins | sample 1671201 | NCBI WGS metagenome assembly OOCW01 (sample SAMN06348132, study PRJEB24527) | human gut metagenome | biome: human gut; feature: ankylosing spondylitis patient; material: feces | host: Homo sapiens | place: China | collected 2015-10
TGTGCTACTGAAATTAACTCTGTAAGTTCATTCTTTTTTAAATCTTTTATCATAGCTTTTATATCTATTTTTGACATAATATTAGGTATCCTTTCTGCAAATTAGTTGAAATATAGTTTATACCTATATTATAGCCTATTTTAGATATAATTAATCACAAAGTTAGCTAACATAGCCTAAAAATTTTTTTAAATAATGGTTGCATTTATGACACTGATAATATATAATAAATCTTGTGAGTGGCATTTATGACACTGTTCAATTCAAGTAGATTTGTTGAAAACACTCAATCCTATGAGTTTTCAGTTTTCAATTAAATATAAATCATATCTTTACAAGAAAAGAAAAAACTTAAAATTAAAAAAACTATACAAAGGAGATTTTTATGAGTATTTTTTGTTTGTTGGCTTATGCTGATGCAGTTGGAAAGGAAAATATAACGTTTGATGGTTTGAAAATGTTCAAAACACTTTACTGGAAAGAGTAATTTAAATATAAAATTCAGGATACTAGGGAGAGATTAAAATGAATAAAAAATTAGATGTAGAATTAGAAGAATTTTTACTTAAGAACTTATCTGCTTGGGAGATAGAGTGGTTTACAGTAAAGACATTAAAAAAAGATGGAAGAAAAGGAGAGTAAAAATATGAAAAATGTAATAGTTGATTTAGGAAATTATAATACAAAATACTTAGGAGAAAATAAAGGAATGTTCAGTAGTAAAATATCTACTGCTTTCAATCCTAATGGTGAAATGTTTGAGAGGATTGAGTTCAATGGAACTACTACTTACATAACAATAGGGCAATTAGAGAGGGAGTTTTCAAAGGTAGATAAGAATTATATGCCTATATTACTATATGCAATAAGTAAGGCTACTACAGATACAAATATAAATCTATGTTTGTTGTTACCAGTAAATCAATTACCGAAAAAGGAAAGAATGATTCAAGAACTTAAAGGCAAGAGTTTTGATTTTAAGGTTAAAGATTCAACTAGAAAAGTGTTTATTCATAATGTAGCAATACTTCCTGAAGGATATGTTAGTTATTATTCATTAGATAATACTGAAAATGATGATGTTCTTATAATTGATATAGGAAGCAGAACGGTAAACTATGCAAGTTTCATAGAAGGTAAAATAGAGAAGAGCTTCACTAATAAGATTGGAACATATGACTTCTATTCAAAAGTAAAGGAGCTGGAGAATAGCAAAGGTGAAGATTATGTTGAAGAAGATATTGAGAGGTTAATAAAGAGAGGAAGAATCAAAGTATCTCATGATATGTACTTAGATTTCCTTAAGGAGATTTTAAACTATACAAAAGGACAAGTTAACATCAAGAACTATACAGTTCACTTTACTGGTGGAGGTTCACTTCTATTGGAAGATTACATAAGAAGTAACACTCCTTGTAAGATACATGAAGATGCACTTTATAGCAATGTTATTGGAGCTTCTAATTTGTGTAAGCAGGTGTGGAGGTAGTTATGAGTAGAAGGATATATATAACTCTTAATGAAAAAAAGGACAAGGATAAGGTGATTTTAGATTACCTATCCAGCTCCTATAGTGAAAGTGATACTATTAAAGATGTTTTGTACCGAATTGCAACCAATAGCTACAATTTAAATCTTAATCCAGTAGAAGAAATAGATTCAAAAGGTGCAGATAGGTGTGAAAAGGTTGATAATATACCTGAAGAAAAAGAGAGCGAAAAGGTGCAAGAAATACCAATTAGTTCGGATATTGTGAGTATGTTTTAACTATTGAAAGAGCTGAAGATTTCAGTTCTTTTTTATATGTACCAATATGGTATAATGTAGAAAAGTAAAAAGATTGGGAGAAATAGCATATGAGTAAAATAATTGATTTACAAAGTTATAAAAACAAAGAGAGAAAAGAGATTGAAGATAAAGCTTATCAACAATATGGAATACTTAAACTAAGTGATGATTTATATTTATATCCTGAAACAAGCTTTACAACTGGTAGCCTAGATTTAAAAGTATTTTTTGAAAGTAAATTATGTATGGATATAGAAGAGATATTAGAAGCAGATGTTATTGAAAGTATTAATAACATAGTTGACTTACCAAAGCAAACTGTAAATATATTTTTAGTAGAAGAAGGTGAGAATGATATGCACACCTTTGAGATTATTAATGTTAGTAACAACAAGAACTTTCTACTATCAACTGAATTTATAAATGATATTGATAAAAGAGAAATTCTTACTGCTATAGTTGCTGGAGCTATAAAGAAAATAAATGTACAAGTTACATATATGATGGAACTAAGCTATGATGATTTAGAAGAAACAATATATTAGAAATCGAAGGTTATTATTGTATAACCTTCTTTTTTTATGCAATAAAATCCATTTTTTATTTTAAAAAGTTGGTGAGAAATCATCAGCTTTTTTACGTTTTGAATTACTGTTAACGGATTAATATCTCGAAAATATTTTTAATTCCCCGAATTGTTGGTGTTTTTTCACAATGTATAGTGAAGGGGTATTTTTTAAACAATATTTTTTTTAACCAGTTTGTATATACAAGTATATACAAAAATAGAAAGGAGAAATTTTATGAACAAAAACTCAGTATTAACAATCAGATTGGATGAAAACTTAAAAAAGAAATTTAAGGAAACTTGTGAAGCTAACGGACAAAATATGTCTAAGGTAATTGAGTTAATGATAAAAAAAGCTATCCAAGAATCTAATAAGTAAAAAACAAAAAAATTTAGAAGAAAGAAAGAGGTATTTAATTATGAAAAAGTTAAGAAGATTTGAAATGGCAGAAGTGGAAGTAAAAGTAGGAGCTTTTGGAAAGTATGATATTGAAGCAAAAGAAATAATAATCAATGAAAACCCAATGTTATTAATGATGTTTGAAGGACTAGGATTAAACATTGAAGAAGTAGAAAGAATTGACTGGATGGTAAAGGTTCAATTCAGCAGTAAACAAGAAGCTTTAAAGTTAAAAGACTTGCCATTAACTTTTAACGGAAATAGATATTATTTCTATCTTTCAAGTCCTTCAGACATGAAAAATTTAAAAGCTCTTTATGTTAGAGAAGATGTAGTAGGAATTGTTAAGCAATATGAATCAATAGTATCTTGTGGCTGGTTAGATTCTTTAGAAGGAAAAACTGGAGTTAACGTTAATAAAGATGTAACTGCAAGATTAAGCTTATTCTTAAGCTCAAGCTATCACACAAGCATAAAGCCTAACTACTTAGTTCTTCCTGAAGTTGAATATAAAACAATTCAAAGTATCAAAACTTTTGAAAATGGACAATTAGTTGTAAAAGAAGGGTATGAGCATGACTCAGTATTTGCAGATGGTTGTGGTATTGCATCACCAGCTCTTATGAAAAGAGTAGCTAAGGAACTTAAATTAGGTTATGAGCCTTGCTTCTTAGGAGTTAGAAGTATCAAATTAGCTCTTAAAGGTTTATTAGTATCAATAGATTTTGTTAAGTATTTCAATGATATGTACAAAGGTGACACAGAAACTTTAAGAAAAGTAAACGGAGTTATTGAGGCTAGAGATATGTATGGTAACTGGATTAAAGTAGACAACAACACTATAATAGTTAATCCTTCAATGTGTAAATGGGCAAGTAAGATTAGCTTAGAAGAATATGAAGCTAAAAGACCTGAAGCTCTTAAAAATATCATGGATGCTCTTTTTGTAACTAAGGCTTCAAAGAAAGAACCAGCAGAGTATAAGAAAACAAGCTATCAATTATTATGCCAACTTGGACTTAATGCTGAAGATTACAACGAACTTACTAAAGAAACTTATAACATATTAAGTGGAGTATTAAAAGGTGATGAAAATTACATATATCACTTCTTAGGAGCTATAGAAAGCGAAGAAGATGAAGAAGTAGAAATAGCAGATAGATTATCTTTATTATTAAGAGCTGACTTCGATAGATTCTATAGATTGCCTTGGGTTAGAAGAACCTTAGCTAACATGGTTGAAAGAAGTGTAAAAGAATTATGTTCAGGTAAATTCTATGTTAAAGGTGACTTTAAAACTATTGTTAATGCTCCATTAGGAATATTAAATTATGCTATGAATAGAGAAATAAATGATACTTTAGAAGCTAATGAGTTTTGGTGTAACACTGAAGATAAAAAAGTATTAGCTTGTAGATTCCCAATAGCATCATTCAGTGAAGTTGGAGCTATGGACTTTGTAGAAGATTCACTATACAACAGATATTGTGGACACTGGACAAAAGAGCTTTGTGTATTCAATGCTAAAGATATAAGAGCAAAAATCTTATCAGGAGCTGATTTTGATACAGATACAATCTTTACAAGCTCTAATCCTTTATTAATAGAATCAATTATAGCTCCTAAAGATGGACTTCACTTCATAGGAACTGAAGAAAACAAAGGAAACTTAGGAGAAGCTACTTATAATTGGTCTACTAGAACTTTTGCTAATACTGCTTACATGGGTAACATCATTGGTGAAGTAGCTATCTTAAATGCTTGTATAAGTAATCAAGCTCAAGATTTAGGAGTTTATGTTGATGGTAAGAATGTAACATATAAAAATTGCTTCAAAAACACTTTACCAACTGAAGGACAAAAGAAAGAGTTTTGGAACTGGTTTGGACAACAACAAAGAACTATGAACTTATCAAGAGAAATAGTTAAAGAAGTTGTAGCTAATCAATTCTATGAAGTAGAAGAAGCAATATATAGAACAGTTGAAATTTCAATGGTTGCTATTGATGCACCTAAGACTGGAATATTACCTGATTTAGATTACATCAAAGACCTTAAAAAGAACTTCAAGAAGCCTTACTACTTCAAGTTCTTACCTGAAAAAGATATTAATGAATTTACATTAAACAGAGTAGGAGAATCAGTTCTAGAAAGCTATGCTAAATGGAGTGAGTTCAGCAACGAGAACTGGAAAGGAATTTTAGCAAGAGTTGAATATTACAAAAACAACTCAAGCTGGAGAAATGGTGACATATTCAAAGAGCTATTTAAAGTATCAAATACTTATGATGTTAATGAAGTAGTTGTAGAAGAAGTACAAACTATAATAGAGAATAGCTTCAATGATTATAATAAGCAAAGAAAAGAAAGAGATAAAAAATATATAGTTATGGTTCAAGAATACAATGAAGAACTAGGTGACTATATAGAAACAAATAAAGCTATGCTAGATGCTTCAGGAAAGCCTGTAAGAGCTTTAAGATACAATGATGACATAAGAACACTTATGACTAAAACAATGTGCTACAGAGCTGAAAGAGTAGCTATTGAAGTAGCTAATAAGTTCACTGGTGAAGAAGTATGTGTTGCTCTATTCAGAATGATGAATAAGAACACTGAAGGATTACAAAGATTTATATTTGATTTCTATTTCAAATATGTTCAAGCTATGCTTTCTATAGAATATCCTGAATATGAAGCTCTAGTTGAAACTTACAATGAAGAAGGTGTAGAAATTCTTGGAGTAAAATATGAAGTAAGCAAGAAAAAACTAAAAGAAGTAAATATTGGAGATAAAGAACTTAAGAGATTTGAATCTAAGAAAGATATACAATCTCAAAACATAGAGTTTAAATTTGGATTCTCTAAAGATGTAGTGGTTAACTTACAAGATTACATAACTTTAAAAGTTGCTGACAATGCTGATATATTTGTATTTGCTTCTACTGGTGAAATAGTAGGTAAAGTTTATGTATCAGGAGCTAACAATGGAGTTAACTTATATGCTCTAGTTGGTGCAAAATTAATACTAGATGAAGTAAAAGAAACTGCTAAGAGCTATAATGTGAGAATCAGAGGAATAGAAGTTTAAAAGAGAAAGAGTTGATATAAAAAAAATATCAGCTCTTTTTTACTTTTTAAAGGGTAGATTTCGGATTAATAGTTTTGAAATATAAATGGATTAATCTTGATTCAGCCTTCATTGATTTTGAAGGTTCGAGTTAGGATTAAAAGACTCAGAAAATAAAATTACAAAAGAAAAGGAGAAATTATTTATGATTAAATTAAAAACTGGAACTTTTAAGTATGCACAATTATGTGAAATGATGGATTGGGAAAAGAAGAGTGGAAAAGGAAAGATACTTCAAATTGAAAGTTTAGGTAATCATTGTGAGTGGGAAAAGGGAGAAAAAGCAACTTTTATCATACATAGAGTATATGAAGAGCCAGCAGAAAAAATAAGAGAAAAGGCTGGAAAATATGTAGATATAGTTGAAGATATATTATTATCTATTCTTCACAATAGAGCATTACAAGGAAATGATGATATTGTTTATTATGGTGTTAATGAATTAATGACATTAGCTACATTAATTTCAGAAGAATATAGTATTAGCTATAGTAACAAAGATTATTTATTTGCCACAGAAGGAATAACTATTAATAGAAATGTTATAAAATATTATCACAACAACTATTATTCAGTTTTAAGAGGTGCTTTAAATAGTGGACTTAAAAGGATGAACGATAAAAGATATATAAAATCAAGCGAAGTTACTATGATAAAGTATAATAATAGTAAAGAAAGAGAAATAACAGATAAAGAAGCAAAGATATTATTAGAAGCAGAAGCATTTATTATGAAAGAAATGGGTTACTCAAGCTTAAGCAAAATAGTATTAGTGGGAAAATATAATGAGTTTAAGAATAAGGTTATAAAAAAGATAAACTTAGAAGATAGTGAGTTAAATTTAATAAATTACAGAAAAGCATTTAAGATAATCTATACTACAAATACAATAAAGTGGGGAGTAGAAGATAAATTAAGTGATAATAAAACTAGAGAATTGTTTGAAGCTACACATAAAGGAATAATTGATTTAGCAAGAAAACATTTCGAAAAAAATCACGATATAGCAAGAATGAAAATTTTATGTAAGCAATCTAAAGAAAATTTGAAATTTGGAGAACCTTTATTTACAGAGGAAGAATTACGCATAGAAGATAAAAGAGTAGATGTTGCACTTTCATATAGTAGTTTTGTTGAAGATATCGAGTTAATAGATAGAATTTTAAGAAGTAAATAATTTTTGTCACCTTATAATCACAGAAACCTTAATATATATTAAATAGTTTCTAATATTATAAGGTGACAATTTTTTATTTTAATCAATTATTAAATCACCAGCAAAATTTTTATAAATTTAAGGTAAGCGAAACGTAGTGAGCGAACCTTATAATTTTTAAAATTATTGCTGAGAGGTTGAAAACGCAGTTTTCAAGCTCCAATAATCTATAAGTTTTAGTAGTATCTATTAGATAAAGAGGAAAAAATTTTGATATTAGAAGAATTGATTCAGTTGATTTATTATAAGGTGTCCAATTTCTTGGAAAGTCTATATAGTCTATATAGTAATTCCATAAAAATGCACATATAAACAAAAAAACTATGGAGCAGTGTGTTTTTTGGGTAGATAATTTTAGTAATATCTACCCATTATTTTTTTTGTCTATTTTTAGAATTCAATAAGAAGCAATAGGAAGGTGTCGCCACTTCGTGGCTTGGCAGCGAGAGAGAACACTCTCTTTGAAAACTGTTAAAATTGTTCATTTTAAAGTTTTTAACTTCATAATTTAAAACACAGAGGGGTTAATTCTAGTCCCTCAATCTCTTTATATTTGATTTTTAGTCTTATATGATGAATCCTATAATTCTTGACATATAGTTATCATCAAGTCTTTATTTGCCATAATAAAAATGATATAAGACTAAAAATGGGATATAAAATCCCTTGTGATGATACAAGGTCGAATCATTGAACGGTCAACTTAGAGCTGGTAGAGATACTGGCTCTTTTTTCATTTTACAAAAGATAAAACGGAGGAAGTTCAATGGATAAGAAAGAAATAGTAAAAAAAATAATAGATAATCTAATTGATTTTATTAGGGAAGAACAACCAATGAATGGAACTTTTGGTATAACAATAAGATTTAAATATAACCAGTTTATGAATAGTATGACAAAGCGAATTAGTTATGCTTTAGAAAGTGAGAATGGTCTACTTACAGTGGATGATTTAAAGCAAACTATAATATTAAGCATAATAAGAGCTTCAGAATATTTTAATGATAAAGAACTTAAAGAAATTTTAGATGAAGATTTTGATATGAGTAAACCAATAGTTCAAAGATTTTATCAATGTGCTTGTAAACTTGCAAGATATGATATTTATATGCTTACATCAGTTAAGTATAGAAAGCCTAATGATGAAACAGAAGGGTATTATACAACAAAATATCTTAGTGAGTACGAAACTGATGTAGATGGTGATGATGCATCAAAACTACTAGAGAATTTGTTACATAACAAAATGAAAAAGATGATGCCAAAGAAAACTAAGATAAATACTCCATTAGGTGTATTTATATATGAAACAGATTTAATAACTAAAGATATAAAGCAGAATAACGTAGATTTTCTGTTTGAAGGTGACAGAAATGATATGAGTAAAAGTGCTTATGATGCAAAGATACAAGCTCTTAAAGTATCAATAAGAAAAGGAATAGAAGCTTCAGGGTTAGATATTCAAAACATGAGTAGAAGAGAAGCTAGAGCTTATGCAATTGCTTATTCTATTTATCAGGTTTGTAATGGAAGTGAAACTGCAGATGGTGTTATTAAACTGATAGATAAGTTTAGAGAATTAGAGGAATATTTAGTAGATGAATATTCTAAAATTGGTTCTAATGAACTTGTTGAGTTATACAGAGGTACAATAGATAATGATTCTTTCATGGGATTAGTAACTAAGATAATATGCTATGCAAATGATATTTGTAAAAAATACAATTTTGAAATTGTGTACAAGTATAAGAGCATAGATATTGCAACTGAAGATGAAGTTTACTACTTTGACAAGACTCATATAAAGAAGAGTTTAGGTATCAAAGATGTATATGTAATTACAAGAGTGTTATCAGGTGAAAGAAATCATTATAAAGGCTTAAAATTCATAGAAATAGGATAGTCTTAAGACTATTTTATAAATAATATATATCCCAGTGTTGGGGATAGAAGAAAAGGATGTGAAAAGCTAGACCTCCAAGGCAACACATCTATTTTTTCTTTTGTTAAAGCGTGTTTATTTCAGAACTCCTAAAAATTAAATAGTGTTGAATTTGCATTTGCAAAGTACCAGTTTAGAGCTTACTGGTTTATCAAAAAGCTCCATTTTCAATTTAATTTTTAAAGGAGAGTATTATGTCATGGATAAAACAATATTAAAAGAATTAAAGAAAATTAGAAATATTAATGGATGTTTAGTTGCTACTAAGCTTGATAATTATAAAATTGAAGTTAATCCTAAGATTATTGTTGATTTTATAAACCATCTTACTAATTTGAGTAATGAAGAATTGGAAGAGGATGGGATAGAAATTGAGGTTAGAAATTACTTAGTTCTTAACTTATATAACTTACTTAAAAAAGATAGTTATGAAGTGGTGTTAAAGAATGACTAAGTATAAGAAAAACTTACGAGAAGCTAATGAGAACAAAATGAAAAGAGTAGCATCATATAGTGATGGTATTTTAATCAAAGTATATGAAAATATTTGTGATACTGCCAATGATAATTTTGATTATCATCATGTTTCAAAAGTAGCTAATGGTTTAAGAAAAACTCATAAAGGGTATACATTTAAGTTTGTATAATTCATAGAGCTAACAATGTCGTGAGATATAGTTAGTTGTATAAAGTATATATAAGAGTGATTTGCTGGATAAGTACCAGCCATTGCTCCTTTATCAGTGAAGAATCTTCAGGTAAGTTCTGAAGGCTGATGATTTTTTCTATTAATGTTATACAGAGAGATAACAATAGAAACTAAGGCTAGAGCGAAATGTTCTAGTCTTTTTTATATCTAATATGGAGTATGCACAAAATTGAGTAGACCTATTTATAGAAGCTGACTATCGACTTCATATCCGACAAAATGGTGGGTATGAATTTATCAAAGTGATACAGAAAGTTTACGTATCGACATCATGCTATTAAAAGTAGCAATAAACAAACAAACTATACCTTCTAGGTTAGTTATTAGTCCTTTCTTCCTAGAAAGGTGAAATGTTTGTTTGTTGGTGCTTTTATTAGCATACAAATAAGTGGTCAACCTACTAGAGTGGTTGGTGAAATAGAAAGGACAAAAAGATGAACAAAGTAGAAATTAAAAACTTCTTAGGAAGTGAAGTTAGAATTATCAACAATGAATATATGGTACTAAAAGATATGTTTGAAGCATTGGGAAGAGTCAAGGAAGATGGTACTTGGACTGATGAAAAAAACAAGATGGATAAATTCTTAGATGGGATTAATCAAAAAGAGTACCACGAAACTTTAGTGGTACTAGTAAAACAAGGTAGAGCTAAAGTTGAAAAAGAAATTGAGTGCCTTAAGTTAGAAGTCGTTCCAGTGGTATTAACCCAATTTAAGCCTACAAATAGAAAAGGTAAAGAAGCTATTGATAAATGGTTTGAATTTATGAAGTTTGTAAATGAACTATTAGTATCAGCAAAGGCTCATAAGTTTATCATAGAAGATACTGAGCTTGAAAAGATAGATAGAGATAGACTTCATAAGCTAGGTGGTAAACCTATGATAATGGCTGGTATGGCTAATACTGCTATGGGAATTATCATTACTGGTGAAAAGATTAAGATTGGAAAAGATGATTTAAAATCTTATCAAAATCAAATTACAATAGATTTGCTTGAATGTAGACGCTATTTTATTGAAGAGTTCATTAGAGCTTATAAAATCACAAAGTCACATGGTCAGGCTAATAGATTAGCTTTAGAGTTTACATTAGAGCACTATGGATTAAATGAAAAAGTTGCTTAATTGAGTATCTGTATTTTATATAGGTACTCTTTTTATATTACTGCTATTCCTTAATCATAACAGAATGGCACTCAGGAAAAAAGTTACTCCTTTGTTTATGAGCTATGGGTATTACCTATGGCTCTCTTATTATATTCAAAAGGAGAGAAGAAAAAGTATGAATAAATATGGATTTGTAACAAGAGCAATTACAAATTATGAGAAAAAGATAGTTAGTTTTATAGCATTACTATTGGCTTTGAATATGGTTGTTTAGGTGATTATATGTATAAATTTTGTAAGTGGTGTAGGGAAAGTGTAGATATGAGAAATCATATTTGTCCAAGTAAACCTAAAACAAAAGTAAATTATAAAGCTAAAAGAGAAAATCAAAGTGATAAAACTGCTAGAGAGAATAAGTTCTATAGTAGTAGAGCGTGGCAAACTATTAGATTATCTGTACTTGTTAAGGCTAGGTATAAGTGTTATGTAGCAGAGCAAATAGGAGAAATTGCAGTGGCTTCGAGTGTACACCATATTGAGTACATTGGTGAAGCTTGGGAGAAAAGATTAGACATTGATAATCTTATTCCAATCAGTTCTCATTATCACAAGCTTATACATAAGCTCAATATTAATTCAAAAGAAAAATTGGATAAGTTCATTGAAGATTTGAAGAAAGAAAAGGAAACTGGAGAATATAAATTATTAAATGAAAATTTTTTAGATACCCCCGATAAGGTTTGATTTAAATATGGGAAGGGAGTAGAGGACGGGATGGGAGAGCTTCTTATACAAAATTCCCTTATAGAGATTTTTTATAGAACGTGGATAACATAGGAGTGTAAGCCTTGTTATCGTCAACGTTCTTTTTTATTGCTTAAAAATAAGAAAGGATGTTGATAACAAATGATAAATGAGATTTGGAAAGATATAGTTGGATATGAAGGACTATATCAAGTAAGTAATTTAGGAAGAGTTAAGAGTTTAGATAGAATTTCTAACAATGGACGATTTTTAAAAGGTAAATATAAAAAGAGTACACAAGATAAAGATGGATATGAAAAAGTTTCGCTTAGCAAAGATGGACTACCAAACTGTTATTTAGTTCATAGATTAGTTGCAATGGCTTTTATTCCTAATCCTGAAAACAAGCCTGAAGTAGACCATATTAACACAATCAGAAATAATAACGTAGTTGAAAATCTTAGATGGGTTAATAAAAGTGAAAATAATAACAATCCATTAACTAAGAGTGTTATACGGCAAATTATTTTGGTAAAATTTCTTAAGAAAAAAGCAAATTAAAAT
>OOCW01002053.1_pt1 | contig 12146 bp, 12 predicted proteins | sample 1671201 | NCBI WGS metagenome assembly OOCW01 (sample SAMN06348132, study PRJEB24527) | human gut metagenome | biome: human gut; feature: ankylosing spondylitis patient; material: feces | host: Homo sapiens | place: China | collected 2015-10
TGCTATCTCCTTTTTGTGATATAAAAACGTATGAGATTAATAAAATAAGTCATACTAAAGGTATTAATGAATTTTATAGGATTAAAGAAGAAAGTGAGATATAATTTATGAATCCTTTTTTAGAGAAGCCAATGAGTTTAAATAAGTTGTTTAAGGATTGGCGTAGTATTTATCCAAAACCTTATAACAAAAATGAAGTAGATCCTTATACAAAAACACGTATTATTTTAATGAATGGGACAGAATTTGAGGCAGTCTGGTTTTCACATCAATTTTCACGTCATTGTACAAATAATGATTTAAGGCGTGCTATTGCTGCTACAAGAAGAAGTGAACAACAACAACAAAAGATTATAGCTACTCTTAAGCCAGGGGATGAAACGATTCTTGAAACAACTATAAGTTATGAACAACTTGCAGTTGATTTAACAGCAGCACTAGCTAAAAGAGAACCTGATAAACACGTAAAGATGGCGTTAGATTTTGCACTACTTGAAGACTTTGATCATCTTTATCGCTATTCAGATTTATTAGAAATGGAACGTGGTATTAAAGCTGAAAACTTAGTAGGACATTATACAGAAATTATGCCAGGAAGACCTACTATTGCACATCATCGTTATCCAACAGATAATATTAGAGCTTATGTAGATTATTGCAAAGCGGCACCTATTACAAAACTTGATATAGGTATTATTACAGCAGCAGAGCAACAAACAATGAATTATTATATGAATGTAGCAGGATTTTATGAGTCTGATATTGGTAGAAATTTATATCAAGAAATTGGACTCGTAGAAGAAGAACATGTAAGTCATTATGGCGGTTTAATGGACCCACATCTTACATGGCTTGAAAATTTATTAAATCATGAATACACAGAGTGTTACTTATATTATTCTTGTTATGAGGATGAAACAGATCCTTGTATTAAAAAGATATGGGAAGAACATTTCTGTGAAGAAATTAATCATTTACATCAGGCAGCAGACCTCCTCAAACAATATGAAGGCAAAGAGTGGCAACAAGTTATACCAGATGGCAATTTCCCAGAACTTCTAAAACTCCATGAAAATAAAGAGTATGTACGTAATATCTTAAAAGATACAGTGCAACTTACTTCTATTAGAGATGAATATACAAATATTGGAGATCTATCTAAGGAATCATTATTCTTTACATTCCAAGATATTGTCAATCAAAATGTAGAAGAAGTACCAAGTCACAAAGTTATAGATCAATATATTAGCAAAAATAAAATGGATTATCGTTATGAAGATAAAGAAAATCCTATTGAAGCCCTCAGAGACAGAACTTGTGACAATACTTCCGTAGGAAGAAAGCCACTATAAACCAAAGAGGCTACTACATTACATGATGTAGTAGCCTCTTTGATTTATAGTTTAGTAAGATTTTGCACTGTAACCTTAATCTATTCAGCCTTAGCCAAGATTTTTTTAAAGTTAATAAGGAAGAGAGTTCCTGTTGTAATAGCTGCTAAAATATCTGCAATTGGCTCTGCCCAGTAGATTCCCATTACGCCAAAGAAGCGAGGAAGGATAAGCGCAAGTGGAATTAAAAGAATAACTTTTCTAAGAAGAGCTAAGAAAAGTGAAATCTTAGCTTGCCCCATTGCCATAAAGGCAGATTGACATGCCATTTGCACACCAAATATCCAAATACCACCCATGAAGATTGGCATAGCTACTTTGATTAAAGCAATAAGCTCTGCATCTTTTGTAAACATACTTGCAAAGAGCGTTGGAAAAGCAAAGGCAGCAAGTGTACAAATACATGTTACAGTTACGGTGATAATTAAAACACATTTAAATGTTTTCTTTACACGATCAAAGTTTTTAGCACCATAGTTGTAACTAATAATAGGTTGTGTACCCAGTGTAATACCTTGAACTGGTAATACAAAAAGTTGCATGACGCTTTGCAAAATAGTCATAGAACCTACATATACGTCATTCCCATAATGTTGAAGCCCACTATTAAAAACAATATTAATTAAACTTTCAGTAGATTGCATAATAAAAGGTGCAATACCAAGAGCAGCAATACCACCAATAATTTTAAAATTTGGTTTTAGCATATCAAGGCGAATACGAATAGTAGATTTTTTAGAAACTAAGAAAGCAACAACCCATATTGCACTACAAGCTTGAGAAATAATAGTTGCTAGAGCAGCGCCTTTGACCCCCATATTCATGCCAAATATAAAAATAGGGTCTAATACGATATTAATAATTGCCCCAATTAAAACAGAAAGCATGGCAATGGTAGATCGTCCTTGACAAGTAATAAAGGTATTAAGACCAATAGCTGCTTGTACAAAAATCGTTCCATATAAGTAAATTGTAATATATTCAAGGGCATAAACAATTGTCTCATCACTTGCACCAAAGGCACGTAGGAATGGTTCTTTAAAAATCATAAAAACAATTGTTAAGATAACAGAAAAACAAAGTAACACAGTTGTACCATTACCAAGAATTTTTTCGGCTTCTTTAGGTTTACCTTTACCAAGTTCTATGGAAGCAAGTGGTGCACCACCAGAACCTACAAAGGCACTAAAGGCAGAAATAAGCATTAGAATAGGGAAACAAATACCAACTCCTGTTAAAGCCTTTGCACCAACTTCTGGAATATGTCCAATATACATTCTATCTACAATGTTATATAAAACATTTACAAGTTGTGCAATAACTGCTGGAATTGCCATACTAACGACTAATTTACCGATAGGTGCAGTGCCTAACTTATTATCATTATTTGTACTCATTATATAAATCCCCTTATAAAATTATATATACGAATTCTTATATGGTAACATATATAAACAATATGTGTCAATTTGTAGAAAGAACATAAATGTAAAGAAAATTTAATATTGTAAAAGTAATTTAATGGGAAAATATATTTTATTTAAATTTAAAAATGATATAATAATGAGCAAGAAAAAGTAAAAGCTTATGCTAGAATGGAGGTCATAGAATGAAACATATTGTTGTGCCTAAAGAGGCAAAGGTTATTAAAAATAATATTACAGCACTAGAAATAGAAGCTTTTTTTAAGGCAGGTGGCAAAGCACCATCTATTAAAGAGCAACTTATATTAAAAGCTTTTGAAATTACAGAAGACACAAAAGTATTTTTTGAGACGAATGAAGTAATTTTATTATATAGTAGTGACCAAACTGGCACATATTTAAGTTGTTTTAATAAAACAGCAGAAGAACTAAATGTGGAAATCCCACTATCAGCTATGAATTTAGAGGGAAATTATATCGCATACTGTGTACTTACAGCAGAAGAGATTAGCGTGGATCAAATGCTTAGTTTACAAATTCCTCAGGGTGGAGTCCTTTTAGTAAAACTTTTAAAAGAAGACTAAAAGTAAGGGGAATATTTTAAGTAATAAACTATATTATTGACTATGGTATAATTGGGTACCATAGTCTTTTTTGCGATGAATTAAAGTTTGATGAATATATGTTGTTATAGAAAAGTAAAAATAATATAATATTAAGAATAGTTTAGGGCTTTTGTAAATAAAAAAGAGGTGGAGTATTTATTTTGAGATAGGAGTAGATGTATGAAAAAGAGTAGTCATTTTAAGTATGGTATAAAAGATGGTGTACCTATTTGCTTAGGATATTTTGCAGTGTCTTTTGCATTTGGTATGGTTGCTAAGGAAATGGGGCTTAGTGTTTTTCAAGCTGTACTATTATCTATTACCAATGTAACTTCAGCAGGGCAATTTGGGGGACTTAATTTAATTGCAGCAAGTGCAAGTTACTATGAGGTGATTTGTACACAAGTTATTTTAAACTTAAGATACTGTCTAATGTCTTGTTCTCTTTCACAGAAATTAGAACCTAGTGCAGGGCTAGGACATAGATTACTTGTGGCTTATGGGGTGACAGATGAGATCTTTGGTGTATCTGTATGTAAAGAAGGAAAGGTGAGCCCTTATTATTCTTATGGACTTATTATGATTTCTATTTCTGGATGGACATTGGGCACATTTTTGGGTGTAGTTTCAGGAAAATTTTTACCTGCTAGTATGAGTAGTGCTTTGGGTATTGCATTATATGGTATGTTTTTAGCCATTATTATACCACCTTCTAAGAACAATAAGGTTGTATGTGGCGTTGTAATCAGTAGTATGGTGGGAAGTTTATTGTTTAGTATACTACCTTATTTAAAAGAGATTTCATTTGGTTTTAGAATTATTATTTTAACATTAATTATAGCAGGTATTGCTGCCTGGCTTTTCCCTGTAGATGAGAAGAAAAAGGAGGTTGTACATAATGCCGCATAATGTTTACTTATATATTTTTGTGATGGCAGGGGTAACATATTTAATTCGAATGTTGCCTTTAACACTTATTCGAAAAGAAATCACAAATACTTATATTAAGTCATTTTTATTTTATGTACCATATGCTACATTAGCTGCTATGACTTTTCCAACAATTTTAACGTCTACAGAAAGTCCTATTTCAGCAGGCATTGGATTTGGCGTAGCACTATTAATGGCATTTTTAGAAAAGAGCTTACTTATGGTAGCGGCAAGTGGCTGCGTAGTGGTATTTATTGTAGAGAGAATTTTAGGGTTATAAAATATAACTTGTCTTGACATAAAACTATAAATAATAGCATATTTTTTAATAAAAGTAGTTGCAAATAAATCTGAAATAGTGTATTTTAAAAGTACGTTCTGTATGACTGGCGGATAAGTGGGAGTACCCACAGGGAGTACAGATAATTAGAAGCCGACCGCCTGGGCACCATTTATTTAGGGTACCCAGGTTGTCGGCTTTTTCGTGTGTCAATTTTATGGTTCTTTGAAAGAAACAACCTAGGGGTATCACCCAATAAGTGAATGCATATTAAGAATGATTAAAAGGAGAATGAAAATGATCGCATTAGAACAAGAATTAAAAGCAAACCCATATCCAGGTAGAGGTATCGTAATTGGTAGATCAGCTGATGGTAAAAAAGCAGTAACAGCTTATTTCATCATGGGTAGAAGTGAAAATAGTAGAAACCGTGTTTTTGTTACAGAAGGTGAAGGCATTCGTACAGAAGCATTTGATCCATCTAAATTAAGTGATCCAAGTTTAATCATTTATGCACCAGTACGTGTACTTGGAAATCGTACAATCGTAACAAATGGTGACCAAACAGATACAATTTATGAACTTATGGACAAAGAATTTACATTTGAAGCAGCGCTTAAAACACGTGAATTTGAACCAGATGCCCCTAACTACACACCTAGAATTTCAGGTATTATGCATATTGAAAACGGCAAATATGACTATGCAATGTCTATCTTAAAAAGCAATAATGGGGACCCATCTTGCTGTAATCGTTACACATTTACATATGATAATGCAAAAGCTGGCGAAGGACGTTTCATTCATACTTACAAATGCAATGAAAATCCACTTCCAAGTTTTGAAGGAGAACCTAAACTTGTAGCCATTGATAAAGAAATTGATGAATTTACAAATATGTTATGGGAAAGCTTAAATGAAGAAAATAAAGTTTCTTTATTTGTAAGATATATTGATATTGAAACGGGTGAGTATGAAACACGCATCGTGAATAAAAATAAATAGTATAAGGTTGTGCCGGCGGGATAGCAACCGTAGATTGGCCGTTGAGGGGCATGGGTAAGTGGCATATTACATTTTCCTTAACCCTCCCTACGGTCGAAGGTTAGATAAAATGTAATATGTCACTTACCCACACCCCACGCGATGTATAGATACGGTTGCAGCTGCGGGCCCTTGGCACAAATGCTAGGATGGGCGAGAGAAGCGAATTGAGTTACTTTGACTGACTGGTTAGATAAAATGTAATGTTGCACTTACCCACACCCCACGCGATGTGATGATACGGTTGCAAAATGCGGCCCTTGGCACAAATGCTAGGGTGGACGTTAGAAGTGAATGGAGTTACTTGTCTAGTACTAGTAGTGAGTATAAGATGAACGGAAATATTTGAGTAGTGAGAGTAACGAAACATTAATGTTTGGATATCGTTTGGTGAATAAACAAGTATTTATGTGGATTGGAAATAGAGATATTTGTAAGTTAATAATATCGAAGTAATATGGAGGATTTAGAATATGAAAGAATTAGAATTAAAATATGGATGTAACCCAAATCAAAAACCATCTAGAATTTTTATGAATGAGGGTGAGTTACCTATTGAAGTATTAAATGGGAAACCAGGTTATATTAACTTCCTTGATGCTTTTAATGGTTGGCAACTTGTTAAGGAATTAAAAGAAGCAACAGGGCTTCCTGCTGCGACTTCTTTTAAACATGTGTCTCCTGCTGGGGCTGCTGTTGGGTTACCACTTACAGAAATCGAAAGCAAAATTTACTGGGTAGATGACCTTGGAGAACTTTCTCCACTTGCTTGTGCTTATGCGAGAGCTAGAGGTGCTGATAGAATGTCTTCATTTGGTGATTTCATTGCTTTATCAGATGTATGTGACGAATCTACAGCTAAAATTATTGGTAGAGAAGTATCTGATGGTGTCATTGCTCCAGGATACACAGCTGAAGCTTTAGAAATCTTAAAAGCTAAGAAAAAAGGTGCTTACAACATTATTCAAATTGATGAAAACTACAAACCAGCACCTATTGAACATAAAGAAGTATTTGGTATTACTTTTGAACAAGGCCGTAATGAACTTGAAATTAATAATGAATTCATTAGTAATGTGGTAACAGAAAATAAAGAAATTCCTGAGTCAGCTAAAATTGACCTTATCATTTCTTTAATCACATTAAAATATACACAATCTAACTCTGTATGTTTTGCTAAAGGCGGTCAAGCGATTGGTATTGGCGCTGGTCAACAATCTCGTATCCACTGTACACGTCTTGCAGGAAGCAAAGCTGATAACTGGTATCTTCGTCAATCTCCACAAGTACTTGGTTTACAATTCGTAGATTCTATTCGTCGTATGGATAGAGATAATGCAATTGACCTTTACATTGGAGAAGATTACATGGACGTTTTAGCTGATGGTGAATGGGAAAAAATCTTCAAAGTAAAACCACCAGTATTCACAAAAGAAGAAAAACGTGCATGGCTTGATGGTATGCAAGATGTAGCTTTAGGTTCAGATGCTTTCTTCCCATTTGGTGATAACATTGAACGTGCTTATAAGAGTGGTGTAAAATATGTAGCACAACCAGGTGGTTCTATCAGAGATGAGCAAGTTATTGAAACATGTAATAAACACAACATGGCAATGTGCTTTACAGGTATTCGTTTATTCCACCACTAGACAATACACAAATAATTTACTATAATATTAGTAATTAAAAATTGCATATAACATTTAAGACCAGTAGGCAAATGCTTATTGAATAAGAGTGTGACAAAGGTCGCATGAAGGGGTACACCACCGTGGGTGTAGTTTCTTTCGTGCGGCCTTTTTTGCGTTTTAATTTAAATTGCAGCGTTGGAGGTGAAAAGATGATTACAGTGAATGGTGAAAAACAAGAGTATAAGAAAGTAACAGTATTAGAATTCTTAAAAAAGGCAGGTTATAGAGTAGAAACTGTAGCTGTTGAAATTAATGAGGAGATTGTACCTAAACGTACTTATGAAACAACTTACTTATGTGATGAAGATAAGATTGAGATTATACATTTTGTAGGTGGAGGCTGATTAAAGTTAGGAGGAGATTAGGTTGCAAGTAAGAATTAATGGGAAAAAACAGGAAGTAGAAGGAAAGTCTTTATGGGCACTTCAAAAAGAAATTCTAAATAAAGGCATTAAGAGGGTAAAAGAAGGACTCCCTTTAATTACAATTTATAATGGCTTTCAAACAGATGAAGACTTAGCGATTTATGAAGGGGATGAAATAGCTTTTATCGTAAAGGGCGAAATGCCAAGTAAAGAGGAGTTAGAGGCATTAATGTGTGCAAGGCATACACCAAGTGTACATGAGAAAGTAAAGGCAGCTAAAGTAGCTATTGCAGGACTTGGGGGACTAGGGTCCCATATTGCCATAGAACTTGCAAGAACTGGCGTAGGGCATTTACATCTAATAGATTTTGATATTGTAGAGCCGAGTAATTTAAATCGTCAAATGTATAAAATTAAACATTTAGGGATGTATAAAACAGAGGCCTTAAAACAGGAAATAGCAGAAATTAATCCTTATATAAATGTTGAGATTGATACAGTGAAAGTGACACAGGAGAATGTATTAGAACTTTTTAAAACCGATGAAATAGTTTGTGAAGCCTTTGATAAGCCAGAGGTTAAAGCTATGCTTGTAAATAGTTTATTAGAAGAAAAAGGTGCTATTAAAATCGTAGCAGCTTCTGGAATGGCAGGGTATGCAAGTAGTAATGAAATTCAAACAAAGAAGATCAATAAACGCCTATATATTTGTGGGGATTTCTATAATGAAGCAAAGCCAGGTATGGGACTTATGGCACCTAGAGTAAGCATTTGTGCAGGTCATCAGGCCAATATGATATTAAGGCTTATTTTAAATATAGAGGAAGTTTAAAAGCAGAGTTTAACACAGGTTAGAAACTATAAAAATAGAAATAAGGAGAATAGATATGAGTAAAGTAGAAACATTAGATCAATTAGTAATTGGTGGGCATAAGTTTGATTCCAGATTTATATTAGGTTCAGGAAAATATAGCCTAGAACTTATCAAGGCAGCTATAGAAGAAGCAGGGGCACAAATGGTGACAATGGCAGTTCGCCGTGCTAATACTGGAAGTGAGGAAAACATTTTAGATTATATTCCTAAAGATGTAACTCTTTTACCTAATACATCTGGGGCTAGAGATGCTAAAGAGGCTGTACGTATTGCAAGACTTGCAAGAGAAGTAGGGTGTGGCGACTTTGTAAAAATCGAAATTATGAGAGATAGTAAATACTTATTACCAGATAATGCAGAGACTATTAAAGCCACAGAAATTTTAGCAAAGGAAGGCTTCATTGTTATGCCTTATATGTATCCAGATTTAAATGTGGCAAGAGATTTAGTAAATGCAGGTGCAGCTGCTATTATGCCACTTGCTTCACCTATTGGTTCAAATAGAGGGCTTTGTACAAAAGAATTTATTAAGATTTTAATAGAAGAAATAGATCTGCCTATCATTGTAGATGCAGGTATTGGGGCACCTAGTCAGGCCTGTGAAGCAATGGAAATGGGGGCAGCGGCTATTATGGCGAATACAGCAATAGCTACAGCGGGAAATATTACAATGATGGCAAGGGCTTTTAGAAATGCTATAGAAGCAGGCAGACTTGCATATCTTTCTGGACTTGGGCGTGTTTTATCAAGTGGGGCAAGTGCTTCATCTCCTTTAACAGGATTTTTACAAGACTAGAAAAGGTTTAAAAATATGTAGAAAGAATAGAAGGGAGAGGGCAGTAAAATCATAGTTACTGCTATAAATAATATGAGTGAAATAAGAACAGACCATATGGCTTATATGGAAGGTATGGAAGTTTTAGAACCAGGTATTATGGAAGAAGTTATTAAGGCGATGAATGCCTATGATTACAATAGTTATACAGCAGAAGATGTAAAGAGAGCATTAGAAAAGGAGATGCGTACACCAAGGGATTTTGCAGCACTTCTTTCACCAGCGGCTATGCCTTTTTTAGAACAAATGGCACAAGCAGCGCAGAAGGAAACAAGAAAGCATTTTGGGAATAGTGTGTATATGTTTACGCCTTTATATTTAGCAAACTACTGTGAGAACTATTGTATCTATTGTGGATTTAACTGCCATAACAAAATTAAACGTGCCAAGTTAAATGCACAAGAGATGGAAAAAGAAATGGCTGCTATTGCGGGGACGGGTATTGAAGAGATTTTGTTGCTAACAGGGGAAAGCCGCAAAATGTCTGATATAAAATACATAGGAGAAGCCTGTAAAATTGCACGTAAGTACTTTAAAATGGTAGGACTTGAAGTCTATCCAATGAATAGTGATGAATATGCCTATTTACATGAATGTGGTGCAGACTTTGTTACAGTTTTTCAAGAAACTTATAATGCAGATAAATATGAAACATTACATCTTGCAGGACATAAACGCGTTTTTCCATATCGTATGTGTGCCCAGGAACGTGCTTTAAAAGGTGGCATGAGAGGAGTAGGGTTTGCAGCACTTTTAGGCCTTGATGATTTTAGAAAAGATGCTTTTGCGACAGGTATGCATGCTTATCTTATTCAAAGAAAATATCCTCATGCAGAAATAGCTTTTTCTTGTCCTAGATTAAGACCAATTATAAATAATGCACAAATTAATCCTAAAGATGTTCATGAAACTCAACTTTTACAAGTGATTACGGCGTATCGCTTATTTATGCCATTTGCAAGTATTACCATTTCTACAAGAGAACGCGCTGAATTTAGAGATCATGTGATAGGCCTTGCTGCAACTAAAATATCAGCAGGTGTTAGCACAGGTATTGGTAGTCACACGGAAGAAGAAATTGCAGATAAAGGTGATGACCAATTTGAAATTGCAGATAGCCGCACTTTCGAAGAAGTTTATAATGCCATTAAGGCAAGGGGATTACAACCTGTAACGAATGATTATGTATTTGTATAAAAAAAAGAGCAATTAATATAATAAAAACGCTTTCTTGATAAGAATTTAGCGCACTAAATCTTATTAAGAAGGCATTTTTTACTTTTAGGACTATTAATTGAGGCAAAGTATGGCATGCCATCAAAATATTTTTATTTGAATTTTTCAGGGAACTGTTTGATGATGCCATCTGCAAAATGAATCATATGTTCTTCTCCCTTGTCATATGCATCAATATCTGCTTTCCAATCATTACTTAATCTTGCAACCACCTGATCTGTAAGGTATTTTAAATGTTGATATAACATATCTTTTAAATCGTTTAGTGAGTAATTAGGATTAGCACTGCTTAAAAACTCAGCAATTTTGTCAGCATTTTGATGCCAAAGTTTATCATTCTGATCTGGGAGAGAAGCAATGGCGCTAATGATATAACTTCTTGTCCAAGATACGTGATCAATCCAAAGTTTTTGTTCTGCCTTTTGAAGTTCACATTGAGATTTTGTGTAGGGGATATTAACCTGAGAACTCATTCGGGAAGCTTGGAGTGGTATAGATGATAGTACCAGCGATACGAGTAAGAGAGGGAAAAATAGCTTTTTAATAGATTTTTTCATTATAGAAACTCCTTTTTACCATAACATTAAGGTTAGTATATTCAAGATTAGCTATAATTATTTAATGCATTGAAATAATAATCCATTCCATCATATTGTTGTGTTATACTGACAGACGTAGCCTTAAAAATTAGGGTATGTTAGACAGTTAATAGTAGATTATAAATAAGTAGAGCTAGTAAATTATATATAAGAATAGGACAGCATAGATGAGAATAAATAAATTATTAAGCAACAAAGGAATTTGTTCTAGAAAACAAGCTAATGAAATGATTGAAGCAGGAAGGATTGTTGTAAATGGCAAGCTTGCAATTCCTGGGCAATGGGTAGAAGAAGAGGATGAGATTTATTTAGATGGAGAACCTTTAAAGGCTAAAGAGAAGATTTACATTATACTCAATAAGCCTGTAGGTATAACTTGTACAGCAGCAAGTGAGGTGGAGGATAATATTATTTCGTATATCAATTATCCAGATTATATATTCCCAGTAGGGCGCTTAGATAAAGATTCAAGAGGGCTTATATTACTTACCAATGATGGAGACTTAGCTCATGCTATACTTGCGGCGGAGCATGAACATGAGAAGGAATATATTGTAACAGTTGATAAACCTTATGATGAAGCTTTTTTAAAAGGGATGAGGAAGGGCGTTGATTTAGGAGGAGTAGTTACGAGACCTTGTAAAATGGAAGCTATAAAAAAAGATGTTTTTAAGATATATGACTCGACACAGTCGATAATGTTTGCACTTGCCTGCTCCGGAATATGGATAGGCTTGTTCAACACGATACAGGAAGTATGTAAGGAAAGACCTATACTGAAGCGTGAATACATGGGAAATCTGAGACTATGGACATATATATTGTCAAAATATATAGTTCAGGCGGTTGTGTGCTTTATGCAGACTACCATC
>OOCW01002059.1_pt1 | contig 12118 bp, 7 predicted proteins | sample 1671201 | NCBI WGS metagenome assembly OOCW01 (sample SAMN06348132, study PRJEB24527) | human gut metagenome | biome: human gut; feature: ankylosing spondylitis patient; material: feces | host: Homo sapiens | place: China | collected 2015-10
GTCCTAGTTCTTTCCGTGGCTGGCAGGGAGCCTCTGTTCAGTTTGCTTTGACAAAGACTGTACGAGATACAAAACGCTTGCTTTATTATATGCAGACTTGTCAAATGGAAAGTCCCTTTATTCTACCGAAGCTTAGCAAAGTGTCTTTAGAAGAACCAGTTAGACCTTTGAAGATTGCTTTGTCGACTGTCTCTCCTATTGGTGGTAAGGTGTCAGAATCTGCTATTGCGGCGACAAAAAAGGCTGCTAGAGCATTGGAAAGTCTAGGACATCATGTGCATGAAATCAGTGATCAGCCCTTGAATGGGATTGAAGCGATGCAGTCTTACTACATCATGAATAGTGTGGAGACGGCTGCCATGTTTGACTCTATAGAGGCTGGTTTAGGACGGAAGATGACTCTTGAAGATATGGAGTTGATGACTTGGGCTATTTTTCAATCTGGGCAAAAGATTCCCGCTAAAATTTACTCTAAAATTCTATCCCAGTGGGATCAGTATAGCCATCAGATGGCGAAATTTCATGAGTCTTACGATATTCTTCTGACACCAACAGTTGCTGATGTGGCACCTAAGCATGGACAGTTTACCCTCTCTGAAAACTTACAAAATCAACTCAAACATATGGCTGATTTTGACTGGCCAAAGCAACAGAAACTTATTTGGGAAATGTTTGCGGACAGCCTAGACTGGACACCTTTCACGCAACAAGCTAACCTGACGGGACAACCATCAATTTCTTTACCTGTCTATCGGGATGAGCAAGGTCTTTCACTCGGAGTTCAATTAACAGCTGCTAAAGGAAGAGAGGACCTCCTCTTACACTTGGCCCAACAGATGGAAGAATGTTCGGTTTTTAGCTAGACATTCTCATTTTCAGTTCAATATTTTGTGAAACCCTTTCAAATAGTGTAGGCTAAGATTATAAGTTTTTAACTTAACTTCATTTTTTAAGGAGACACACATAGATGAAAAAGAGATTTTTCGCCGTATTTAGCCTAATTTTGGCTGCGGTCTTTTTGGTTGCCTGCTCTTCACAGAGTACAGGTGAGAAGAACTGGGAAAAGATTGAGAAACGTGGGAGCATCAAGGTTGCGACTGCTGGAACTCTTTACCCACAAAGCTACCACGATGATAAGAACAATTTGACTGGTTATGACGTTGAGATTCTCAAAGAAGTTGGAAAACGTCTTAAGTTGAAAATTGACTTCACGGAGATGGGCGTGGATGGCATGCTTACTGCTGTAAATAGTGGTCAAGTAGATATCGCCAACTACTCACTCGAAGACGACAACAAGAATGTTAAAAAATTCTTGCGTTCTGAACCATACAAGTATTCATTCACTTCAATGGTAGTTCGTGAATCAGATAATTCAGGAATTTCTTCATGGAAGGACCTCAAAGGCAAGAAAGCAGCCGGTGCTGCAAGTACCAAGTACATGAAGATTGCCAAAAAAATGGGTGCTGAACTTGTCGTATATGACAATGTTACCAATGACGTTTATATGCAAGACTTGGTAAATGGTCGTACAGACGTTATCGTCAACGATTACTATTTGCAAAAGATGGCAGTAGCCGCTATCAAGGATAAGTACCCTGTTAAGATCAACGATGGTATCTACAGTAACCCTTACTCAACAAGCTTTACTTTCTCATTGAAGAATAAAACTCTTCAAGAAAAAGTTAATAAAGCTATCAAAGATATGAAGAAAGATGGTACCCTTACCAAGATTTCAGAGAAGTTCTTTGCTGGTCAAGACGTTACAAAGAAAACGAAAGTTGACTACACTGAGATTGATATCTCTGATGTTGAATAATATGAGCGATCCAATTGGATCGCTTATTTGCTAAAGAAATGTTTAGAAAGATAGACTTATGATTATTGATTTTTCACTGATTCTAAAGAGCATTCCCTATGTCCTATCAGGTCTGCCCTATACATTGGGGATTTCCCTTTTAAGCTTTATGGTGGGCAATGTTTTTGCCATCATCCTTGCCTTTATGCGGATGTCGCAAAAACCTTGGTTGAAGTATCCAGCACGTATTTATATTTCCATCATGCGTGGGGTACCTATGTTGGTCGTGCTCTTCATTCTTTACTTTGGTCTGCCTTACATTGGTGTTCAGCTGCCTGCCCTTCTTTGTGCCTTTATTGGTTTCTCATGTGTCAGTGCCGCTTATATGGCAGAAATTTTCCGTTCATCCATAGCTGCAGTAGATAAGGGGCAGTGGGAAGCCGCTCGTTCTCTTGGCCTTCCTCAGAAATCTATTATCCGTCGAATTATCTTACCTCAGGCCATGCGTATAGCAGTAGCCCCACTTGGTAATGTTATTATTGATATGGTTAAGAGTTCGTCATTAGCTGCTATGATTACAGTGCCTGACATTTTCCAAAATGCTAAGATTATCGGTGGGCGTGAGTATGACTACATGTCAATGTATATCCTAATCGCCCTTATTTACTGGACTTTGAGCTTTACTTTTGAACTGCTTCAAGGTTATCTAGAAAAACGTTTAGCTACCTATTGATTTTTGAAAAAATTGTTTGAATATCTAATAAAATATTGAAATTTATTTAATTCTAATCTTATAAATGTGGTATAATAAAAACGATTTAAAAATCTGAAAGGTATTTTGGAATGAAGAAGAAAACAGTCGTTGCAACGACCCTATCAACCCTACTTGTCTCAACTGCCATCTTGACCAATGCTGTCCATGCTGACGAGGTAGAAACTCATGCAGCTGTAACGGCACCAAGCACTGAAGTAGTAGCTACAGAGGCAACTACCAATGCGACATCTACTGCAGCAACAACTGCATCTAGCGAGTCTGCAGCACCAGTAGCTAGTTCAACATCAGTTGTTACTGTTTCAACAGCTGAAACAAGCGAAACAGCAGTTGCCACTGCAAGTGAAACTGCAACTGCAGCCGCAACTCCTACAACAGAAGTCGTGACAAATGCTAGCACAAGTGCCAGCAACGATACTGTAACAGTCCTTCACACCAACGATGTTCATGGTCGTATGGTTGAAGATGATCGTAATGGGGTTATTGGTGATGCCCTTTTGTCTGGTATCGTCAATGATTCTCGTTCGAAAGGAACAACCATCGTCCTTGATGCTGGTGACTCATTCCAAGGTCTTCCAATTTCAAACAGTTCTAAGGGTGAAGACATGGCAAATGTCATGAATGCTGTTGGCTTTGATGCCATGACAGTGGGTAACCATGAGTTCGACTTTGGGTTAGATACTGTAGAAAAATATAAAAACTTTGGTCTTGACCAATTGCGTCGTTTGAGCAAACAAATCAATTTCCCAATCATCACCTCTAACGTATATGTAGATGGCGTCCGTCTTTTTCAACCATCTACAATCGTTGACAAAACACCTGGTGTTGATGGAGATGAAGTAGTTGTTATTGGTGTTACTACACCTGAGACAGCTACTAAGACACACCCACGTAATATTACTGGTGTCTCTTTCACTGATCCTATTACTGAGGTTAAGGCTGTTGTTGACCAAGTGGAATCAAATGCCCGTGCCGAAGGTAAGGAATACAAGACTTATGTTGTCCTTGGTCACTTGGGGATTGATACAACAACTCCAGTTGAATGGCGTGGATCAACTTTGGCAGAAGCTCTTTCAAACTATGCACCTCTGAAAGGAAAACGTGTTCTTGTCCTTGATGGTCACTCACACACTCTCCACACAGCGACATACGGTGATAACGTCACTTACAACCAAACTGGTAGCTACCTTAACAATGTTGGCCGCGTCGTTTATAATTCTGACCGTGTCTTGTCACATGGCGTGATTTCACACGACGAAGCTAAAAAGAATTATCAAGTTAACCCAACAGTTAAAGCTATGATTGATGATATCCAAGCTAAGTACAAGGCGGATTCTTCGAAAGTCGTTATTGAAAATAGCCCTGTTAAACTTAGCGGTGACCGTATGGACGTTCGTGTTCGCGAAACTAACCTTGGTAATGTGGTCGCTGATGCTCTCTTAGATTACGGACAATCAGCCTTCACACACAAGTCTAACCTTGCCGTGACAAATGGTGGTGGTCTTCGTGAAACAATCGCCAAAGACAAACCAATCACTAAAGGTGATATCATTGCTGTGCTTCCATTTGGTAACTCAGTTGCTCAAATTCAAGTAACAGGTCAAAATATCCATGATATGTTTGTCAAATCTCTTGGTTCTATTCTCCAAGTTGACGAAAGTGGTAAAACTGTTCTGGATGAAAGTGGTCAACCTCTCCTTGAACCATCTGGTGGTTTCCTTCAAGTCTCAGGAGCTCGTGTTTACTATGACACAACTCTTCCAGCTGAAAAACGTATCTTGTCAATTGACATTTTGGATCCTGAAACTGGTGTCTATAAACCACTTAACACTAACGAAACTTACTATCTTGTAACCAACGACTTCTTGGCTGCTGGTGGTGATGGCTTCACTATGCTAGGTGGTCCTCGTGAAGAAGGTCCTTCAATGGACACAGTCTTTGCTGATTACTTGACACGTGCAGACCTTTCTAAGTATGCCGTTATCAATCCAAACTCACGTACCATTTCAATTTCAAGTGCTGATTTTGCTGCCTTGAACAAAAAAGAAAATGCAGCAGACCCTACACTTAATCCATTGAAACCAGTCACTCCATCAACTATTGCTAAAGATTTAGAAACTAGCAAACCAGTGGTGTCTAAAGTAGTGACAACGCCTAATGGAAAAGTATTCTTCATTTCAACAAGAAGCGAAGCACTTAAAGAAACTGAAAAAGTGACAGAAACTTCTGCTCAAACTGAAGTTCTTCCTACAACAGGTGACAAGGGGTCACACGCTGGTCTCCTCGGACTTGGTATGTTGCTAACTCTCTTTGGACTCAGTGGAAAACACAAAGGTAAAGAGAACAACTAAGAAGTTTGCAAATAAAAAAGAGTTAACCATTTGGTTATCTCTTTTTTGATTTCTTATTGTTGCTATGTGTCTTTCGATACTGGCTTGGTGTTTGGTCGTAATAATGTTTAAATTGGCGGTTGAAATTGGATAGGTTGTTAAAACCAACAGTAGTAGCGATTTCCAAAACTGGTTTGACACTATTACGAAGCTCCTCACAAGCGGCATTAAGTCTTGCTTGAATGATAAATTCCGTACAAGAAGTACCGGTATGTTGCTTAAAAATCGTCATAAAGTGGGTCTTACTATAACCCATAAGTTCTGACAACTTTTCAATCGTGAGATTTTCAGCATAATGTTGGTTAATGTAATCTATGATTTCTCGAATTTTTTCGTTTTTGCGGTAATGATCATCAGAAGTTTTTCGCTCGACCAATCGATAGAAGTAGAAGAGGTAGATTAATTCCTCCAACTTTGACTTGAGAAGAAGTTCATAGTGACGGTCTTTCTGACGAATCATCTTAAAAATCTTGAAGAGAAGATCTTTAATTTCTGTATAACCCTCGTCTGATGGTTTTAGACATTGTTTAAACTTGAAATTAGAATTCTGTAGGGGCTGAAGATAACGCAAACTCAGCGGATCTACAAGTGACTGCCCCAACATATCCAAATGAAAATGAAGGGTATCTGTATGATGAGGCTGATTGTCTACAGGGTGAATCGAATGAAGACCATTAGGACGTATCAAAAAGATATCTCCAGCCTGACTATCAAAATAGTCATAATCAATATGATAACGAGCGGTCCCCTCATAAACATATTGAATCTCAAGCTCAGGATGCCAATGGAAAAGAATATCAGGTCGCCCATTTTCGACCTTAGTTTCCGTCAATCTAAATGGAAGCAGGTTATCGTCAAAATCTATCAAATGTTTAATATCAGTTGCTGCTTGACCCATGGCAAACCTTTCAAAATCATAGGATAGTACCATGATAGCATTTTCTTTCTAAAAAAGCATAAGTAAATCGTTTTATGGTATTGATAAGTTATAGTTTACATAATTATATTTCTGTATTTATATTATGAACAAAAAAAGATGACAGAGCATCTTTTTACATAAATTTAGTTATGTTTATTTTCCTAGACAGAACTGGCTAAAGAGTTGCGTAATGAGTTCATCTGGGGCAGCATCACCAGTAATTTCTCCCAGAATTTCCCAAGTGCGTGTCATATCAACCTGTAGGAGGTCAACAGGCATGCCTAGTTCAAGACCTTGATTGACAGCTTCAAGGCTTTCGAGGGCCTTTTCAATGAGTGAAATGTGACGGGCATTTGAGAGATAAGTAGCATCTTTCTCTACTAAACCAGCATTATCAAAGAAGAGTTGATTGATGCGGCCTTCAATTTTGTCGATGTTTTCATTCTTGAGGACTGAAATCGGAATGACATCGTCAGGAAGCTCTTCCATTTGGATTGCTTGAGGAAGGTCTGTCTTATTTAGGAGAATGATACGATTGCTATTTTGGCTGATTTCGAGTAATGTACGGTCTTGCTCAGTTAGCGGTTCAGAACTATTAAGCACAAGAAGGACCAAGTCAGCCTCTTCGAGAGCTTTCTTAGAACGCTCCACACCAATTTTTTCAACAACATCGTCTGTGTCACGGATACCAGCGGTATCAATTAACTTAAGTGGAACGCCTTTGATATTAACGTATTCTTCAATGACATCACGTGTTGTACCCTCAATGTCTGTAACGATAGCCTTCTCCTCACGTAGGAGATTGTTAAGAAGGCTAGATTTTCCGACATTTGGACGACCAATGATTGCCGTTGAAAGACCTTCTCGTAGAATTTTTCCTCGTTTGGCAGTAGCCAGAAGATTTTCTAGAAGTGCTTGGAACTCTTGAGTCTTTTCACGGACAAGATTTGTAGTAACTTCTTCAACATCATCATACTCTGGGTAATCAATATTCACTTCGACTTGAGCCAAAGTGTTAAGGATTTCTTGGCGAGTGTTGTTAATGAGATCCTTGAGCGAACCATCAAGTTGAGAAACGGCAACGGCCATAGCCTTATCAGTTTTAGCACGAATCAAATCCATAACAGCTTCGGCCTGGGTCAAGTCCACACGACCATTCAAGAAGGCACGTTTGGTAAATTCTCCAGGTTCGGCCATACGAGCGCCAGAACGGATAAGGAGTTGAAGGATTTCATTGGTTACAGCGACACCACCATGGGTGTTGATTTCTACGACATCCTCACGCGTAAAGGTCTTTGGTGCACGCATAACACTGACCATGACTTCATCAATGGTTTCATCATTTTCCACGATATGACCGTAATTGATAGTATGTGAAGCGACCGTTTCTAAATTTTTTCCTTTGAAAACCTTATTAGCAATAGCAACTGCATCGGTTCCAGATAGGCGAACGATACCGATAGCACCTTCACCTAAAGGTGTTGAAATTGCAGTAATCGTATCAAATTCTTTGGTAATTGACATAGTTATTCCTTTGGATTTTTTCTCTATTAGTTGTAAAATGATTTAATTTCATTGTAACGCAAAAGACCAGTAGTAGCAAGGATTGGTGCCGATAAAGTCAAGAAAAAAGAGCCTAGGCTCTTTTTGTTTATTTGTGACGTTCAAAGTAAGATTTAGTTTCTTTGAAGATGATTGGTGAGAGGACAAGAAGGGCAATCAAGTTAGGCAAAGCCATCAAACCGTTTACGATATCCGCAATTTTCCAAACAACATCAAGTGTAAGGTAACCACCAAGGGCAACCATGACCACAAAGATAAGGCGATAGAGTGGGAGGAATTTAGTTGATTTGAAAATGAATTCGAAACAACGTTCACCGTAGTAAGACCAACCCAAGATTGTTGTAAAGGCAAAGAGAACCAAAGAAAGTGTTAAGGCAATTTCACCAAATGTACCAAAAACAGAAGAGAAGGCAGCTTGTGTCATTGGGGCACCTTCTAGGCTACCTGACCATTGACCCGTTACAAGGATGGCAAGACCAGTAAGCGTACAGATGATAATCGTATCAATGAAAGTACCTGTCATTGAAATCAAACCTTGTTCAACTGGTTCTTCGGTCTTAGCAGCAGCTGCAGCGATAGGAGCTGATCCAAGACCTGACTCATTTGAGAAGACACCACGCGCAATACCAAGACGCATTGCAACCAAGACTGTTGCACCAGCAAAACCACCTACAGCTGCTTTACCAGTAAAGGCAGATTGGAAGACCATTTCAAGGACTGGAAGAAGTTGATTAAAGTTAGTAAAGATAACCACAAGAGCTGCCAAGATATAAAGCCCAGCCATAAATGGTACGACCTTTTCAGAAACTTTAGAGATAGATTGGATACCACCAAAAATGATAGCAGCAGTGATAAAAGCAAGAATGACACTTACGATTTTTGGTGACCAGTCAAAGCTATTTTGAAGTGAAGCGGTGATTGAATTAACTTGAGAGAAGGTACCAATCCCCAACCATGCAACAAGCACACCTGCAAAGGCAAAGAAGTAGGCCAAAGGTTTAGCAATTGTTTGCCATTTTCCAGAAAAACCGTGTGTGATGTAATACATTGGACCACCAGAGACATTACCTTGGTCGTCAAGTGTACGGAATTTAATAGCCAAAAGACCTTCAGAATATTTGGTTGCCATACCAAAGAAAGCGGCAATCCACATCCAGAAAAGGGCACCAGGTCCACCAGTTTTGATGGCAGTAGCTACACCGACAATGTTACCTGTACCAACAGTTGCAGCAAGAGCAGTCGCCAAGGCTGCAAAACTAGAAATATCACCTTCCCCTTTATCTTCAGCAAAGATAAGTTTAAAAGCTTTAGGAAGACGAAGAACTTGCAAAAGACCAAGACGAATTGTAAGGTAAATCCCAGTTCCTACAAGAAGGACCAGAAGGGGTGGACCCCAGACAAAATCATCAATGGTAGTAAAAAAGTCTAACATAAATTTACAATCTCCTTTAACCGAGACGTCAAAAAAGAGGTTTGGCTTAACCAGACCTCTGAGAATACAAAGCTATTACTACAAGTTAAAAAACTTGCGATGCTTTCTGTCCTTTTACCTGAGAGTTTCGGTTGTTACCCCTTGCCCCTTCGGTGTCTTGTATACAGCTAAGGCTGCTTCAAGATCTCTCCAGAAGTCCGTCAATCACCAGTCATCCTGATGACATCACTCGGTTCTTATTTTATTGTGATTCTATCTTATCGAAAAAACCGAACAGTGTCAACACTAATTTTCATAAAAAGTATAAAAATCCGAATATTATTCTTTAGCATGTCTTCCTCCAAAGCTAGAAAAAGCTAGGAATATCAGTAATCTTAAGCAAAGTACTTCCAAATAAAAACAAACGATTATTTTCTAAAGTTATTTCATACGCATTATGAATAGAGTCTGCATTTTCATCTAAAAAATGATAAAATAGTAGAGCTTATTTTTGAGAATGGAGAATATGATGAACCCATTATTAACTGGTATGAATGACAAACAGGCCGAAGCCGTCCAAACGACTGAGGGGCCTTTATTGATTATGGCTGGTGCAGGATCTGGGAAGACACGTGTGCTTACCCACCGCATTGCCTACCTCATTGACGAGAAAATGATTAACCCCTGGAATATCCTAGCCATTACCTTTACCAATAAGGCAGCTCGTGAGATGCGTGAACGTGCTATGGCTTTAAATCCAGCAACTTCAGAAACCTTAATTGCAACCTTCCATAGTATGTGTGTGCGAATCCTTCGTCGTGAAGCGGACCATATTGGCTACAACCGAAACTTTACTATCGTAGATCCTGGGGAACAACGTACTTTGATGAAACGTATTCTCAAGAATCTGAACCTGGACCCTAAAAAGTGGAATGAACGTGCCATCTTAGGGACGATTTCTAACGCCAAAAACGACCTCTTGGATGAAGTGGCCTATGAGCACCAAGCTGGTGATATGTACACCCAAATCGTTGCTAAATGTTACAAGGCCTATCAGGAAGAGCTCCGTCGTAGTGAAGCTATGGATTTTGACGATTTAATTATGATGACTTTGCGTCTCTTTGACAAAAATCCTGATGTTCTCGCCTATTATCAGCAGCGTTATCAGTACATTCACGTGGATGAGTACCAAGATACCAACCATGCTCAGTATCAGTTGGTAAAACTCTTGGCATCTCGCTTCAAGAATATCTGTGTCGTAGGTGATGCGGACCAATCAATCTACGGTTGGCGTGGGGCTGATATGCAGAATATCCTTGATTTTGAGAAGGACTATCCTGAAGCCAAGGTAGTTCTCTTGGAAGAAAATTACCGTTCAACCAAGAAAATTCTCCAGGCGGCCAATGAAGTTATCAAGAACAACCGAAACCGCCGTCCTAAGAAACTTTGGACTCAAAATGACGACGGTGAACAAATCGTTTATTACCGTGCTAATGACGAACGTGATGAAGCTGTTTTTGTTGCTTCAACTATTGATAACATTATTCGTGAAGAAGGTAAGAACTTCAAGGATTTCGCTGTACTTTACCGTACCAATGCTCAGTCTCGTACTATTGAAGAAGCCTTGCTCAAGTCTAATATTCCTTATACCATGGTTGGTGGTACCAAGTTCTATAGCCGTAAAGAAATCCGTGATGTCATTTCTTACTTAAACTTGATTGCCAATCCTGCGGATAATATTAGCTTTGAACGTGTGGTTAATGAACCTAAACGTGGAGTTGGGCCTGGTACGCTTGAAAAGATTCGTACCTTTGCCTATGAGCAAAACATGAGTCTCCTAGATGCTTCAGCTAATATTATGTTGTCACCAATCAAGGGGAAAGTAGCTCAGGGCGTTTACGATTTTGCTAACATGATTCTGAACCTACGTGACCAGCTAGATGGGCTAAGCATCACTGAAGCTGTAGAGTCTGTTTTGGATAAGTCTGGTTATCTGGATGCTCTTTCTATGCAACAAACACTTGAAAGTCAAGCACGCATTGAAAATATCGAAGAGTTCATGTCTGTTACTAAGAATTTTGATGAAACCAACACCGATGGTACGGAAGATGAGACTGGTATTGACCGTTTAGGCCGTTTCTTGAACGATCTAGCCTTGATTGCTGATACGGACGATGGTGATATGGAAGCAGCAGAAGTAACCTTGATGACTCTCCATGCTGCTAAAGGACTTGAATTCCCAGTTGTCTTTCTTATCGGTATGGAAGAGGGGGTCTTCCCTTTGTCTCGTGCTTCAGAAGATCCAGAAGAACTCGAAGAAGAGCGTCGCTTGGCATACGTAGGGATTACTCGTGCTGAAGAGATTCTTTTCCTTACCAACGCTAATACACGTACGCTTTTTGGTAAGACTAGCTATAATCGTCCTAGCCGTTTCTTGCGTGAAATTTCAGATGATTTATTACAATATCAAGGTCTAGCACGTCCAGCAAATTCATCATTTGGTGTTCGTTTTACAAAGGAAGAGCCAACACAATTTGGTCAAGGCATGAGTTTACAACAAGCGCTTCAGACCAGAAAAGCAAATGCACAACCTCAAAGACATACTGGCGCTCAGCCATTTTCAAAAGCTACTGGCGGACTACCTTTTGGTAAGACTTCAGACTCTGGGAATTCAGCTACTGACTGGGAAATCGGAGATATCGCTCACCACAAGAAGTGGGGAGATGGGACCGTCCTAGAAGTAACTGGAAGTGGCAAGACACAAGAACTTAAGATCAAATTCCCAGAAGTTGGACTTAAAAAGGTTTTAGCAAGTGTAGCACCTATTGAGAAGAAATAGAAAGGGACCGAAAGGTCCTTTTAATAAGCCCTCCCTATCACATTGATAAAAAATTTCTATTAGACAGCTAGCTTTTCTGGGTGTAGAATGAAAGCAACTTTTGTTTTGGAGGACACCCATATGTCACGAGAATTTTCATTTGAAACCTTACAATTACACGCTGGACAAACACCTGACAAGGAAACAAAATCACGTGCGGTTCCAATTTACCAAACGACTTCATATGTTTTTGACGATGCTCAAGAAGGTGAAGATCTCTTTGCTCTTAGAAAACCGGGTAATATTTACACACGTATTACCAATCCAACAGTAGCAGTACTTGAAGAACGTATTGCAGCCCTCGAAGGTGGTGTTGGTGCCTTGGCTACGGCTTCAGGTATGAGATCGGAAGAGCACACGTCTGAACTCCAGTCACCGTACGATCTCGTA
>OOCW01002061.1_pt1 | contig 12101 bp, 7 predicted proteins | sample 1671201 | NCBI WGS metagenome assembly OOCW01 (sample SAMN06348132, study PRJEB24527) | human gut metagenome | biome: human gut; feature: ankylosing spondylitis patient; material: feces | host: Homo sapiens | place: China | collected 2015-10
TGCGATTTCGTATCACATCTGCCGCGCTGGTGTTATTTTTTGCCTCTTCCTTCTCCGCCTTTCCATCCTCTCAAAATCATGCCTTTCGGAAACTTATGCAAGATAACTGATATATTTCAATACATTCTTAAAAAAACTAGGACATTTTTCATTTGCCGTTGAAATTTTGTGAAATCTTTACTATACTTTAGCCATCTTACGGAGCGCACCACCTGCGAAGAGATGCGTCCTTCAACCCGCACGAAGTGTAAGGAGTATTGTATCATGAAAAAAATCACTCGCCGTCAGTTTCTCACCTCTGCCGGTGCGACCTCTGCCGCACTGCTCCTTTCCAGCCTGCCTCATGCAGCAGCCGCAGACGAGAATTGCCTGCGCAAGGTCACTCCTGCTGCTACCAACTCCAACGACCTGTCTTGGGACATGGCCGAAGAGATCCTGACCCACATTTCTGACCCCGTATTCCCTGCCTACACGGTCAATGTTCTGGACTACGGCGCCGTCCCCAACGACGGTAAACTGGACACCGCAGCCATCCAGCGCGCCATCGACGAGACCAGCGCCCACGGCGGCGGCACGGTCGTCATCCCTTCCGGTGTGTATGACGTCGGTGCCATCACCCTCAAGAGCAACGTCAACCTGCATCTGGAAAGCAAGGACACCATCCTGCGCTTCACCCGGGACATCACCCCGGCCAACTACCCGCTGGTGTTCGCCCACTACGAAGGCTCCAAGCTGTACAACTGGAGCCCGCTGATCTACGCCTATCAGCAGGAGAACATCGCTCTGACCGGCAAGGGCACCCTCGACGGTCAGGCTGACAAGAACAACTGGTGGAACTGGTCCCGCACCGTCAACCCGGACGGCACCATCACCAAGCCCGGTAACAACGACGTCAAGCTGCTGCGCAAGATGACCGACAACGGCACCCCCGCAGAGGAGCGCATCTTCGGCGAAGGCCACTATCTGCGCCCCAACTTCTACCAGCCCATCGAGTGCACCAACGTTCTGATCGAGGGCGTCACCATCGCCAACTCTCCCATGTGGGAGCTGAACCCCGTCCTCTGCACCAACTTCACCGCCCGCGGCGTCACCATCGACACCCACGGCTACAACAACGACGGCTGTGACCCCGAAAACTGCAACTACGTCCTGATCGAGAACTGCTTCTTCAACACCGGCGACGACTGCATCGCCGTCAAAGCCGGCCGCAACCGCGATGGCCGTGAGCTGGGCGAAGCTGGTTATCCCACCCAGAACCTCATCATCCGCAACAACACCTTCGCAGACGGCCACGGCGGCATCGCCTGCGGCAGCGAGATGAGCGGCGGCATCAAGAACCTGTTCGCAGACAACAACACCTTCGACAGCCCCACTCTGAACTACGCCCTGCGCTTCAAGACCAACGCAGAACGCGGCGGCGCTGTGGAGAACATCTATCTGCGCAACTCCAAGGTCAAATCTGTCGGCAACGCCGTCGTCCATGCCACCATGCTGTACGATGTGGGCCGTGATGGTAATTATCTGCCTCAGTTCAAGAACATTACCATCGAGAACCTGACCAGCAGCGGCGGCGAGTACGGCATCTTCATGGAGGCCTTCGAGGAAGTCCCCATCACCGGTCTGGTGTTCCGCAATGTGAACATCTCCAACGTCGGCACCGACATCCGCGCTCTGAACTGGGAAGACCCCGTCATGGAGAACGTGACCATCAACGGCAAGACCTACCCCCGCCCCGTGGAGACCAAGATCCTCGGCGTTCCCGTCCCGGGCCAGCGCATTGAGGGCAGCTCCACCCTGCTGGGCGGCGAAGATACCGACCTGAGCAGCAAGTGGCTGATCTCGGACAGCGCCGACGGCGATTACCATTTCTTCCGCATCCGCCGCAGCTATGCTGTTCCCTCTTATCTGGCCGGAAAGTACATCAAGTTCGTCTCCACCGACCGGAGCGGCAATCAGGACGCCAGCATCCCCTACAAGGTGCTGCGGAGCGCCGAGATCGCCGGTACCACCAATGATGCCGAGCTGCTGCGTGCCGCCTCCAAGGGTTACATTGACGAGAACGACGCACTCGACCTGAACCGTCCCATCACCAAGCGCGAGTGCGCCAAGATGCTGGGCAAGCTGTGGAATCTGACCGCTCCGTCTGCACCGGTCGCGATCTCCGACATCCCCGCAAGTGACCCGGATTACGGCGTCATCGCTGCTGTGGTCGAAGCCGGCATGATCGAGCTGAAAGACCCCACCAGCGCCATCGCACAGGGCACTCTGTACAACGCCGGTGTCACCAGCTCTGAAAGTGCCAAGCGCACTGCTTTCCTGCCCGATGCCACCATCGACCGCGACGAGATGGGCCACATCGCTCTGCTGTCCTGCGGCGTGCCTTACAACGAGACGCTGGGCACTCAGCCGAAGTTCGACGACGCCAGCCAGATCGAGTCCGTGTACAAGTCCAACGTGGGTGCCAGCGCCTACTTCGGCTTTATCACCGCCAAGACCGGCAACAGCTACCTGCCCAAGGAAAAGACCACTCTGGAAGATCTGATCCGCATCGTGGAGCGCATCTCCGACTTCGCCAACAAATAATTTTTTCAGCCTCCTCCTAACTCCTCCCCGCCGGAAGCATTCTGCGTGCTCCCGGCGGGGAGTTTTGTATCACTGCTGAAACGACGCACAAAAAGCACCATGCTTCGATTCGAAACATGGTGCTTTTTGCTTTGACCTCTCCGTCTGGCCTTGTCAGGCGACGGTGAGGCTGAGCGGTCATTTTATTTGATGCAGCTCGAGCAGGGGCTGTAGCCTGCGGCCACAGCTTCATCATAGCTCGAGAACAAAATCTGGTTCTTCTCTGCCGGGAGGTTGGCGCAGCTGGGCAGATGGAACTTTTTGCTGTTCACGTTGCCGATGTACGCCTGCTGGGCCGTGCTGGACGCCGCCGGGTCGGTGGGGTTCAGCTCAGCGTCGGTGGCGAAGTGTTCCGTTGCCACCGTGTAGTTCTGGCCGTCACTGGAAACGGTGATCGTCCCCAGCAGGTCGGTGCGGTAGACGTCCACACCGGCGTCCCGCAGGATGCTCAGGGTCTCCTCGTGGGGGTGGCCGTACTTGTTGTTGACGCCGCAGGAGATGATGCCCATCTCGGGCAGGACAGCGTTCAGGAAGACGTAGCTGGTGGAGGTGCTGGAGCCGTGGTGGCCCACCTGTAAGACATCCACCTTGAGGTTCGCGCCGCTGTTCACAAGGTCGCGCTCGGCGTCGGCCTCCATATCACCGGTGAGCAGGAAGCTGGTCGCGCCGTAGTCGATGCGCAGGACGATGGAGGTATCGTTGGTGTCATCGTACTGCGCCACAGGGCCAAGCATGGTCACAGTGGCGCTGCCCAGCGCCCACTGGGTGCCTACGGCAGGTACTTCGACCTGTAAGTTCTGCTGCTGGGTGTACTTGACGAAATCCTTGAAGCACTTGGTGGAGGCTTCCGTCACGGGGCTGTAGACGTGGTAGGCCGGGAAATAGGCCAGCGCAGCGGCCAGACCGCCCACATGGTCTTCGTGAGCATGGGAGCAGAAGACATACTCCAGCTGCTCGACACCCTGGCTCTGCAAGTAGGAGACTACCAGACTGCCGTCGTCCACATTGCCGCCGTCGTAGAGCATGAACTGTCCGTCGCACTCCACCAGCACGCTCAGCGCCTGCCCTACGTCGATGAAGTGCATCTGGAAGGCGGCGTCCTGCCCGTCGGAAAGCGTCGTTTCGGTCTGAGAAGCTGCCGGGTTCGGCATGACGCCGCCGCTGCCTCCCGGGACGATGGAAGAGGTGTCACAGCCCACGAGGCCCAGCGCAAGGGCTGCGGCCAGCGCCAGCGCAGCGAGGCGGCTCATGAGCGTTTGAGCGGTCACTTTTTCTTTTTTGAAGTTTTCCACGATGTATTCTCTTTCTGTTGATTGCTTTTCGGTTTATGCGCAGGAGCCGAATGGGGCGCAAAACGTGCGCCGGGGCTGGGCTGACGGCCTGCCGGGCTGCGGCCCGCCGGGGCGGTGGAGCGGCTCTGGGGCTTGCCGCCCTTGCCTCTGGGCCGGACGGTGTAGGTGCCGTCGCCGTGGATGGTCACATCGGCGGCCTCGGCTCTGCGGGCCGAACGCTGGACCGCAATGCGGCCCTCAGCGGGAACCAGCAGGGGGATGAGGTCTTCGCGGTGGGTCATTTTCAGCGCCTTGATGACCTTTTCGGCGTTGCGGGGCTCATAATACTGGAGCAGGGCGCGCTGAAGTGCCTTGCCCTCAGCGGTCTTTTCCACAAACACCGGCTTCAAAGTGTAGGGGTCGAGGCCGGTGTAGAACATACAGGTGCTCACGGTGCCGGGCGTGGGATAAAAATCCTGCACCTGCTCGGGGCGCATATGGTTCTTGTAGAGGTATTCGGCCAGATAGACGGCATCCTTGAGAGTGCTGCCCGGGTGGCTGGACATGAGATACGGCACGAGGTACTGCTTTTTGCCCGCCTTCCTGCTCAGCTCGTAGAACTTATCCTTGAACTTGTTGAAGGTCTCGATCGGCGGCTTGCCCATGTAGGCGAGGGTGTTGGGGGCGCAGTGCTCCGGCGCGACTTTCAGCTGGCCGGAAACGTGGTACTCCACCAGCTCCTTAAAGAAAGTGTCATCGGGGTCGGCCATCAGGTAATCGAAGCGGATGCCGCTGCGGATGAACACCTTCTTGACGCCGGGCAACTCCCGGACGCGGCGGAGGATTTTCAGGTAATCGCTGTGGTCCACGATCATGTGGGAACAGGTGGTGGGGGCGAGGCAGTGCTTGCCGCCGTTGCACATACCCCGCAGCATCTGCTCGCGGCAGGATGGGAAACGGAAGTTGGCGGTGGGGCCGCCGATGTCGTGGATGTAGCCCTTGAAATCCGGCTCGTGGGTCATCCGCTCTGCTTCGGCCACGATGCTGTCGGCGCTGCGGCTGGTGACGCGTCGGCCCTGATGCAGCTGGATGGCGCAGAAGTTACAGCCGCCGAAGCAGCCGCGGTTCTGGATGATGGAGAACTGCACCTCGCGGATGGCAGGCACACCGCCCATGGCCTCGTAGATGGGGTGGTAGCGGCGGGTGTAAGGCAGGGCGTAGACCTTATCCAGCTCCCAGCGGACGAGGGGCTTTGCGGGGATGTTCTGCACGAGGTACTTCTCGCTCTGCTTCTGGACGATGATATTGCCGCTGACGACGTCCTGATTGTCCATCTGGATGCGGCAGGCTTTCGCATAGGCCACCTTATCGGAGGCGACCTTCTTGAAGCCCGCGCACTCCACATACCGCTCGGGCAGGTGGTCGAAGTCGGTCAGGTAGCAGGTGCCGTCCACATCGGTGATGCTCTCCACCGGCTCCCCTGCCGCCAGACGGCGAGCAATTTCCACGGTCTGGTGTTCCCCCATGCCGAAGCTGATGATGTCCGCGCCAGAGTCCTCGGCGATGCTGGGCAGGACGGTGTCCAGCCAGTAGTCGTAGTGGGCAAAACGGCGGAGCGATGCTTCCAGACCGCCCAGAATGACGGGCAGGTCAGGGTATGCCTGCTTGGCAAGTCTGGTGTAGACGGTGGCGCTGCGGTCGGGCCGTGCGCCGCCCTTGCCGCCGGGCGAATACTCGTCCTCCGCGCGGGGGATCTTTGCGACGGAATAGTGACTCACCATGCTGTCCACATTGCCGCCGCCGATGAAGAAGCCGTACTTCGGCTTTCCGAACCGCTTGAAGTCCTCGCAGTCGGTGTAGCGGGGCTGGGCCAGCACGCCCACCTTGTAGCCCTCGGCTTCCAGCAGGCGGCTGATGATGGCGGTGCCAAAGCTGGGGTGGTCCACATAGGCGTCGCCGCCCACCACCACGAAGTCCAGCTGGTCCCACCCCCGGGCCTCCATGTCGGCCCGGCTGATGGGGAGAAATTCGGTGTAATGTTCCATAGTTATCCTTTTTCTTTCATGATGCCTGCCCTATACAGCAGGGCTCTATTGCTTCCGAAATCAAAAATTTTATTCATCCGGCTGATTCATCTGCATTTCCAGCCACTGCTGGCGGCTGATGAGGACAGCGCGGGGCTTTGCGCCCTCGTAGGGGCCGATGATGCCCTTTTCTTCCATCTCGTCCATGATGCGGGCGGCGCGGGCATAACCCAGCTTGCAGCGGCGCTGCAGCAGGCTGGTGGACGCCTGGCCGGCGTCGATGACCACCTCCACGGCCTGCTTGAGCATCGGGTCACTGCCGCCCTCCTCATCGGAGTCGGCAGAACTGCTGCCCTTCTTGCCGTCCTGGATGGCGTGTTTTTCCATGGCCTCGATCATGGCCTCGTCGTACTGGACGGTGGCGCTCTTCTTGATGAAGTCCAGCACACGGCTGATCTCCTCATCCCGCACAAAGGTACCCTGGATACGGGTGGGCTTGGGTGCGCCCACGGGCATGAAGAGCATATCGCCCATGCCCAGCAGCTTTTCGGCACCGGCACCGTCGAGGATGGTGCGGCTGTCCACCTGACTGGACACGGCGAAGGCGATGCGGCTGGGGATGTTGGCCTTGATGAGGCCGGTGATGACGTCCACGCTGGGGCGCTGGGTCGCCACGATGAGGTGCATACCGGCGGCACGGGCCTTCTGGGCGATGCGGCAGATGGAGTCTTCGACATCCTTGCCGACGACCATCATCAAATCGGCCAGCTCGTCGATGATGATGGCGATATAGGGCATCTTCTCGAGGTTCGGGTCCGTTGCAGCCAGCTTATTGAAGGACTTGATGTCGCGGACGTTGTTCTCCGCGAAGAGGTGGTAGCGGCGCTCCATCTCCTGCACTGCGCCGCCCAGTGCGCCGGCCGCCTTGCGGGGCTCGGTGACGACGGGCATCAGCAGGTGGGGGATGCCGTTGTACTCAGCCAGCTCGACGACCTTGGGGTCAATGAGCAGGAGCTTGACGTCCTCGGGGCTGGAGCGGAACAGCAGGCTCATGATGATGCTGTTGACACAGACCGATTTACCGCTGCCGGTGCTGCCCGCGATGAGCAGATGGGGCATCTTGCACAGGTCGGCCACCTGGGCCACACCGGCGATGTCCTTGCCCAGCGCAATGCCCATCGGCGAGGTCATCCGCAAAAAGCTCTGGCTCTCAAAGACGCTGCGGATGTAGACCGGCGTTTTCTTATGGTTCGGCACCTCGATGCCCACGGCAGGCTTGCCGGGGATGGGTGCCTCCATGCGGACATCGGCCACCGCCAGGTTCAGGGCGATGTCGTCCGCCAGCGAAGTGATGCGGCTTATCTTGACGCCCGCCATGGGCTGGACTTCATACCGGGTGACCGACGGGCCGCGGGAAATATCCAGCACACGGGTGCGGACGCCGAAACTTTCCAGCGTGTCCACCAGCTTCTGGGCGTTGGCTTTCAGCTCGTCTTCCGCGCCGGAGTCGCTTTCCTCCGGGGCGCGCTCGAACAGCTCGATGGACGGGTACTGATACTGGAAGCTCTCCTCCGTCTCCGCCTCTTCGGCGGGGGCATTCGCGGCCTGCTCCTCGGAGACAGCAGGCTTTTCCATGGCGGCTGCCACCAGCGTATTAAGGTCTTTTTCCTCCACCGGGTCGCTGGTGATGCTGATCCAGCCGTCCTCATCCGGCTCAGAGCGGAACGCCACCGCATTCTCGGCGCTGACCGGCTGCGGGGCCGGTTCCGGAGTCGGGGTCAAATCATAGAGCGGGATGCCGAAGGAGAGCGGCGGCTCAGGCGCGGGCTGCTGTTCCGGCTCTTCTGCCGGGGCAGCGGGCGTAACGGTGGGCATCACCGTCGGCTCGGGCTGGGCCGTGAAGAAGTCCTCGGCGGCGGTATCCACAGCGTCCGGGACGATGGGCGTCACGGTGGCGCGGATGGGCGCACGGCGGAGCGGGTCCATGCCGAAGGTGCCGCCGGGGCCGAGGATGATGGGCTCGATGGGCTCACTGCCGCCCTCGGTGACGGTGGTATGGTCAGGGCCTAAATCAATATCAAAGGGCGCACGGGGCCGGGACTTTTCCACCTGTACGGGGGCAGGCTCGGGCTGAGGCGGGGTCTGCACTTCCGGTGCGGGCGCAGGGGCAGGCTCTGCCTGTTCGCCGCCCTGCATCACCTGATGGCCCCAGTGGAAGACGCCAGCCAGCCAGCCGGGAGGCTGGATATGGAAGGCGGGCGCGGCAGGCTCTTCGCCGCCGTAGTGGTCCTCGCCTTCGCCCACTTCGTCTTCCGGCAGGTCGTCGTCATAGTCCTCATATTCCTCTGCCGCGGCCTCCTCGGCGGCGCGTTCTGCCAGACGCTCGGCCCGGCGAGCGGCATTCTGCTCGTGGACGGCAAGGCCCTTTTCGTGGACGCTGCCGCCCACATTGCAGAGCCACTGCCAGCACTCGGCGGGCGTAACGTCGAAAATGTACAGGCTGGCGCAGGCCGCCAGCGCCGCCATGACCAGATTGGCGGCGGGTCTGCCGCAAAGCAGCAGGAGCGTCCCGCCCAGCACAGCGCCCAGCGCACCGCCCGAGAGCCATGCGCTCATCCCATTATGATAACAGGCAGCGGTCATCTGCGCGGCGGTCTGGTCGGTGGGGATGTCAGAAAAGACGATGACCGTGCCGCTGGCGAAGATGAGCCCCAGCGCAAGCTTGGCGATATGGGGCAGCAGGTCTTCGCCCCGGGTGTAGAGGATAGCCAGATAGCACAGCGCTGCGCCCAGCACGAAGCTTCCGCAGCCGAACACGCCGAACAGGACATCGTGCATCGTGCGCCAGGCCGAACTGCCCGGCACGAAAGCCAGCGCCATGAGCACCAGCCCCGCAAACAGGGTGATAAGCCCCGCAGGCATCCGGTCCTGTGTCCGGTTCTTGCGGCGCGAGGCTGTGCTGCGCCCGGAGGTCTTGCGTTTTCTCTTTGCCATGTTTCCTAAAACCCGTTCCTTATTTTATATAATGAAGCAGGGCGCGCTCAGGGCGGCTCTGTCGGTGACGATGGAAGATTTTCGATACTACTCGATTCTTTCATTGTACCACGGGAAAAGTCAAATGGCAATTTATTTCCCCTCGATTTCTCGGTAGAGCCATGCCAGCGCATCCGACAGCCCGCCCAGCTCGTCGATGAGCTTTTCCCGCACGGCTTTTCGGCCATCCAGCACGGTACCCACGTCCATGACCAGCTCGCCCGTGCGCATCATCAGCTCAGTATAACGCTTCTCCGAGATGCCGCTGTGGGACGCCACGAAGCCGGTGATGCGCTCCTGCATCTGCTCGAACCAGCGCATAGTCTGCGGCACGCCCAGTATCATGCCGGAATGGCGGACGGGGTGGACCGTCATGGTGGCAGTAGGCACGATGAAGCTCCGCTGGGCGCTGACGGCCAGCGGGATGCCGATGGAGTGGCCGCCGCCCAGCACCACCGCCGCACTGGGCTTGGAGATGCTGGCGATGAGCTCCGCCAGCGCAAGCCCCGCCTCCACATCCCCGCCCACCGTATTGAGCAGGACCAGCAGGCCCTCGATGGCGGGGTCTTCCTGCACGGCCACCAGCTGGGGGATGACGTGCTCATACTTGGTGGTCTTCTGTCCCTGGGGCGCTTCCACATGGCCCTCCACCTGCCCGATGACCGTCAGGCAGTGGATGGCGTGAGCTCCCCGGGTACGGTAAACGCTGCCCATATCCTCGATCTGCTCTTTTTCCAGCCGCTGCTGCTCCACGGGGATATTCTTCTCTTCCTGTGACATTCTGCGCATCCTCCTTTTTGCTTCATTTCAGCTTGTCCGGCATTCCTGCCGGTTATACTTCGGTAAAGATTTCTTTTCTTTCTCAAAAAAATGTGCCAAATGGTTTGACATTCTGTCTTCGCGCTGTATACTTTATACTAGAGATAAGATTGTCAAATATGTATCATTATTGTACAAGAAAGTACAAATCTTTTGCCGGAGCACCCTGCCGCTGCGCACTTCTCCCCGGCAATGCTGCGGATAAAAAGAAAGGAGACCCCCCTATGAACACTCCCGGCAAAGCTTCTCTGCCCGTCATCAAGCGCCTGCCCAAATACTATCGCTACCTGCGCACCCTGAAGAACGACGGCATCACCAGCATCTCGTCCCGTGAGCTGGCCGCCCAGATGGGTACCACTGCCTCTCAGGTTCGGCAGGACTTCAACTGCATCGGCGACGTGAATGGCCGTCAGGGCATCGGCTACTCGGTAGAAAACCTGCTGAGCATCCTTGAGCATCTGCTCTTTGGCAACGGCGACCTCCTGCCCACCATCCTCATCGGCTGCGGCCGTCTGGGCAAGGCTGTGAGCCGCTTCATCACCACCGACACCAACGGCTACAAGCTCATCGCCGCCTTCGACAACGCCCCCGACGAGGTGGGCAAAGAGATCAACGGCATCCAGATCTTACACATTGATGAGCTGGAAGCTTTCTGCGCCGAGCACCACCCCGAGGTGGCTGTGCTCTGTCTGCCCCGCAGCGGCGCAGAGGAGATCAGCGGCCGTCTGGTGGCTCTGGGCATTCAGGGCTTCTGGAACTTCTCCCACTACGATCTGTCTGTCTCCTACCCCGACGTGGTGGTGGAGAACGTCCACCTCGGCGACAGCCTGATGAGCCTGGGCTACCGGCTGCGCAATCAGGACTGAGCACATACTATCGATAATACAGGCCCTCTCCGTCAGGCTTTGGCTGAGAGAGTCCTTTCATGAGGAGACTTTTTCGACATGGCAAAGCTTTATTTCCGTTACGGCGCAATGAACAGCGGCAAGAGCACCGCGCTGATGCAGGTGGCCCACAACTACGAGGAGCAGGGGATGCGGGTGCTCATCCTCAAGCCGAAGGTGGACACCAAGGGCAGCGGCGACCTCGTGAGCCGTCTGGGCGTCCGCCGCCCTGCCGACCTGCTGGTGCCGCCGGACATGGACCTGGTGGAGGCCGTCCGGGCCGCCAGCAGCGAGGGCCGGCCTCTGGCCTGTGTGCTCTGTGACGAGAGCCAGTTCCTCACCGCAGAGCAGGCCGAACAGCTGTTCATGGTGACGGTAGAGCTGAACATCCCCGTCATCTGCTACGGCCTGCGCTCCGACTTCTCCCTCAAGGGCTTCCCCGGCTCCACCCGGCTTCTGGAGCTGGCCCACACCATCGAGGAGATGAAGACCATCTGCACCTGCGGCCGCAAGGCCACCTGCAACTGCCGCAAGGTCAACGGCCGCTTCGTCTTTGAGGGCGAACAGGTAGCCATCGACCTTGAGAACGACGTCCAGTACGTCAGCATGTGTCCCCAGTGCTATTTCCGGGAGCGCAGCGCCTTCTACGCCGCCCGCCGGTGACTCTTTTTCCTGATTTTATGCCGTCCGCACGCCGGACGGCATTTTTGTATCTTTTCTGCATCCGTGATATATCAGTCGGGGCCTGATTCGCGCGTTTTTTGCACTATTGATATATCAGCTCAGGGTCGGAACTTTCTGTTATCGTCGCTTTTGATGTATACAACGCTCTTTCAACAAATTCTGCCTCGGCTACAAAATTCTTGCAATTCAGGCCAATCTTCTCCTGTTGCATCCCAGTTTTCTATGCAAATCGTTGAAGTATACAAGTTGCACAGTTTTTCGGTCCAAGTTTATTCATTATGGCAATGACGTCAAAAGCGGGCAAAAAATAAGCGCAATATTTGTACGTTTTCTGCCGCTATCACTACAATTTGCATCTTTCTTTTTTTTCTGCCCTTTGGTATTATATTTGTATACAACGGATGCTTTGCAGAGGCGTCCGTGCAAGAAGATGTTTTCTACATAGGAGGAGAACGAAAATGAGCAAGGCAATTTCTCGTCGTGACTTTCTGAAGGTCTCTGGCGCTGTGGGTGCTGCCGGCCTGCTGGCCGCCTGCGGCGGCTCCAGCAATGCTGGTTCTACCGCCACTTCCACCGCTGCTTCTTCCGCAGCAGCTTCCGTGGCTGGTCTGTCTTCTGACCCCGTCACCCTGACCATGAGCTGGTGGGGCGGCGAGTCCCGTCACAACGCTTACCAGGAGGCCATCAAGGCTTTCTCTGCTGAGCACAGCACCATCACCGTCAACCCCACCTTCGCTGCATGGTCCGGCTGGGAGGACACCATG
>OOCW01002067.1_pt1 | contig 12085 bp, 7 predicted proteins | sample 1671201 | NCBI WGS metagenome assembly OOCW01 (sample SAMN06348132, study PRJEB24527) | human gut metagenome | biome: human gut; feature: ankylosing spondylitis patient; material: feces | host: Homo sapiens | place: China | collected 2015-10
CGGCCCAGATGGCCAATACCGAGGATGCCATTGCAGTTCTGCCCCAGCCCTATGTGACTGCAGCCGGCCTGCAGGACGACACCCTGCGTGTGGCCCTCGACCTGACCGAGGAATGGAACAAGGTTGCGGATACCCAGCTCATCACCGGCGTGACCGTGGTGCGCAAGGAGTATGCCGAGGAACACCCGGATGTTGTGGCCGCATTCCTTACCGACTACGCCAAGAGCGTGGAAGCTGCCAACACCGATCTGGACGGCACTGCCGCTCTGTGCGAGGAGCAGGGTGTTGTGGCCAAGGCTGCCATTGCCAAGAAGGCCCTGCCCAACTGCAACATCGTCTGCCTGACCGGCGACGAGCTCAAGACCAACGCATCCGCTTATCTGCAGGTGCTGTTTGATGCCGACCCCAAGGCAGTGGGCGGCGCAATGCCCGGCGACGATTTCTACTGGACTGCCGAGTGATTCCTCAATAAGCCATCTCTCCGGCCGCTGTGCGATTGGTACGCACGGCGGTTTTTTTGTTTGCACAAAATGCTTGTATCCCAGCTTTTGTGCTCCCTGCACAAATTTAAAGACAATTTTTTGTGTACGAAAATGAATGAAATTGACTGAAAGTGATTGATTTTGGTGCTGTATTTGCTATAATAAAGATGCAATCAACCAAAACAGCGCACAAACGGTCATAAACCGTCAAAGATAAGATCAAACCAAAGGAGAGGATGCCGATGCTGGCAGAAGAACGCTTCAGCCTGATCATGGAACAGCTGAACCGCAAGCGCACCGTGACGGTGCAGGAACTGTGCGAGGCGCTGAACACCAGCGAATCCACCATCCGGCGCGACCTGACCGAACTGGACCGGCTGGGCAAGCTGAACAAGGTGCACGGCGGTGCCACCCTGCCGGACAGCCGTTTTCTGGCGGATGAACCCACCATGGAGGCCAAGGAGTCGCAGGCTGTGGAGCAGAAGCGCAGCATCGCACAGGCGGCGGCAAAGCTCATCAACGCCGATGATTTTGTGTTCATCGATGCAGGCTCCACCACGCTGGAGCTGGTGCGTGCACTGGCGGAGGATGCCCTCAAAGCCAGCTATGTGACCAACGGCGTGGCCCATGCCCGGGCACTGGCCCGAAAGGGCTGCCGGGTGTATCTGCCCGGAGGACTGCTGCGGCCCGAGACCGAAGCCATTGTGGGTGCACCCACAGTCACCAGCCTGCAGCGCTACAATTTTACCAAGGCGTTCATGGGGGCCAACGGTGTGGCGCTGGATGCCGGTTTTACCACGCCGGACCCCGAGGAAGCTGCCGTGAAAGCAGCGGCAGTGCACCGTGCACGGGAAGCCTGGTTCCTTGTGGATGATGCCAAGTTTTCCCGCATCTACCCGGCAGTCATTGCCGGCCTGCAGGGCGGTGCCATTCTCACCAACCGCTGCCCCAACCCCAAATACAAACAATTCACGCTGGTAAAGGAGACGGAAGTATGATTTATACCGTAACATTCAACCCGGCCATTGACTATGTGGTGCGTTTGGATGCACCGCTGGAAGTAGGCGAGGTGAACCGCGCCAAAGGCGAGGACTGCGTGCTGGGCGGCAAGGGCATCAATGTGTCCGGTGTGCTGGCACAGCTGGGCTGCGAGAGCGTGGCGCTGGGCTTTGTGGCCGGTGAGACCGGCGCATGGCTGGAACGCGGTCTTGCTGCACAGGGCTTAAAGACCGATTTTGTGCATCTGGAACAGGGCATGACCCGCATCAATGTCAAGATCAAGGCAGGGCAGGAGACCGAGCTGAACGGCGCGGGCCCCGACATTCCGGAGAGCGCCATGCAGGAGCTGGAAAAGAAGCTGGACAGCCTGAACGAGGATGATATCCTCATTCTGGCGGGCAGCATCCCGGCAAGCCTTTCGCAGGATACCTACGAGCGGCTGCTGGCCCGGCTGCAGGGCAGGGGCGTGCGTGCTGTGGTGGATGCCACCCGCGACCTGCTGGTGAACGTGCTGCAGTACCACCCCTTCCTCATCAAGCCCAATAACCACGAGCTGGGCGAGATCGTGGGCAGGGTGCTGACTACGGACGAAGAGATCATTGCTGCGGCCCGCACCCTACAGCAAAAGGGCGCTCGCAACGTGCTGGTAAGCATGGCGGGCGACGGTGCCCTGCTGGTGGACGAAAATGGCGAGGTGCACCGCATCGGCTGCCCCAAGGGCAAGGTCGTAAACAGCGTGGGCGCAGGCGACAGCATGGTGGCCGGCTTTGTGGCTGGCTGGATGCAGACCCGGAGCTATTCCTTTGCACTGCGTCTGGGCACAGCCTGCGGCAGTGCAACGGCGTTCAGCCTTGGCCTTGCCACCAAAGAAAAAATCGACGAACTGATGAAGGAAATCTGACCCTCTGTGACGGAGAGGGTTGCAGTTATACAGGAAGGGAGAAAAATCATGCGTATTACGGAATTATTCACCGCGCAGTCCATCGCACTGGATGAGGCTCTGACCGATCAGGAGCAGATCATCAGCCGTCTGGTGGAGCTGCAGGCCACCCATGGCAACATCACGGACAAGGAAGCCTACAAAAAGGCCCTTTATGCCCGTGAGGCGGAGGGCTCCACCTATGTGGACAACGGCATCACGGTGCCCCACGCCAAGACCAATGTAGTCACCCGGCCCAGTCTGGCGGCGCTGCGGTTGAGCAGCCCGGTGCAGTACAATGCCGAGGACGACGGCACCACCGACCTGCTGTTTGCCATTGCAGCTCCGGAAAACGGAAGCCTGCATGTGGACATGCTGGCCCGTATGATGCAGATGCTGATGAACGAGGACTTTGTAGAAAAGCTGAAGGCCGCAAAGACCCCGGCAGAGTTCCTTGACTGCATCGATGCACAGGAGGAGGCTCAGTTCGGTGCGGAGAGCTTCACCCAGCAGGAGATTCCCCAGAACGGCTACCGTATTCTGGCCGTGACCGCCTGCGTCAACGGCATTGCCCACACCTATATGGCCGCTGAAGCCCTGACCAAGGCCGGCGACAAGCTGGGCCTGCCCACCAAGGTGGAGACCAATGGCTCGGACGGTGCCAAGAACATCCTCACCAGAGAAGAGATCGCAAACTGCGATGGCATCATCGTGGCGGCAGAAAAGAAGGTGGAGACCGCCCGCTTCGACGGCAAGCCGGTGCTGTTCACCCGGGTGGACGATGGCATCCACAAGCCGGAGGAGCTCATCAAGAAGATCGTGCACGGCGAGGTGCCTGTTTACCACGCCGAGGGCGGCGCACAGGCCGCCGAGGATGCTTCCGGCAAGGACAGCTTTGGCCGCGCTCTGTACAAGAACCTGATGAACGGTGTCTCCCACATGCTGCCCTTCGTGGTGGGCGGCGGCATCATGATCGCACTGGCGTTCCTGCTGGACGATTACACCATCGATCCCTCCAACTTTGGCATGAACACCCCGGTCGCTGCCTTCTTTAAGACGGTGGGCAGCGCAGCCTTCGGTTACATGCTGCCCATTCTGTCGGCCTTCATCGCCATGTCCATTGCGGACCGTCCGGGTCTGGCGGTCGGTTTTGTGGGCGGTGTGCTGGCCATGAACGGCACCAACTTTGCAGGCATTGCAGCGGGTGAGACCACCGGTGTTTCCGGCGGCTTCCTTGCGGCGCTGCTGGCCGGTTTTGCTGCAGGCTACATCGTTGAGCTGCTGAAAAAGATCACCGAAAAGCTGCCTGCCAGCCTGAACGGCATCCGCCCCATGCTCATCTACCCGCTGGGCGGTATGCTCATCCTCGGCGCGGTGATGTGCGGCATCAACCCGGTCATGGGCATGATCAACACTGCCATGACCGATTGCCTGAACGCCATGGGCGGCACCTCCAAGGTGCTGCTGGGTGCCATCGTGGCCGGTATGATGAGCATTGATATGGGCGGCCCGTTCAACAAAGCAGCTTACGTCTTTGGCACGGCAGCCCTTGCCTCCGGCAACTATGAGGTGATGGCCGCTGTCATGGTGGGCGGCATGGTTCCTCCCATCGCCATCGCCCTGTCCACCACCTTCTGCCCCAAGAAGTGGACTGCCGACGAGCGCCGCAACGGCATCGTGAACTACGTCATGGGCCTGTGCTTCGTCACCGAGGGTGCCATCCCCTACGCCGCCGCCGACCCGCTGCGCGTCCTGCCCAGCTGTGTGGCCGGTGCCGCGCTGGCCGGTGCCCTCTCCATGACCTTCGGCTGCGCCCTGCGCGCTCCCCACGGCGGCATCTTCGTGTTCCCCGTGGTCGATCATGCCCTGCTCTACTGCGTGGCTCTGGCCGCTGGCAGCGTGGTGGGTGCCGTGATCCTGAGCCTGCTCAAGAAGGACCGCACCGACGCGGCCTGATCTGCCATTCTCCTTCTTCCTTTACCATATAAAAAGGGCCCGTCTGCTCGCACCAAAATGCGGCAGGCGGGTCCTTTCGTGTTTATCCCTTGATGATCCGGAGCAGGGTCTTGTCCAGCTGGATGGTGCGGTTCCAGGGGTTCAGGATGATGCCCTGGATCTCCGGCACCTGCAGTGCGGCATCCAACAGCTTTTCAAACTCCACCAGAAAGGTGGACTGCACCGCTTCCGCGCTCTTCATCTCCTCTTCAAAGCTGGTAAAGGCATACCACCAGCTGGCCCCATCGGCCGTGCGGAGGGCCCGCAGCTGCATCTGCTCACTGGCCGGGTTCGGCTCCACCGCCACCACGACCTGTCCGTTTTCCCGCATCCGCCGCCGGATCACGGTCAGGGTATGCGCCAGTTGCTCCTGTGTAGGCTCCTGCTGTAACTGGCAGACTGCCTGTTCGATCTTTTCGTTGCCGTTCAGGCCCTCGTCCTTCTTCTGCGCCATAAGCTCTCCCATTCTTTTTGTTGTATTTTATGCTTGTATTATATCCGGACTTTACGAAAAATGGAAGCGCTGGCCAGTGATTCTTTCTTTTTTCGTCTGCTTTCGGGTGTTTTTTCAAAAATCAGTAGCCCCCGCCCCGAAAAAGTGTTACAATGTTTTCGTCTGGTATCATTTCAGAAACGACAGGACGCGCCGTTTTTCCGTGAGCCGTTTTTGTCGGAATGGGAGAGATAAGGTAATGAAACGAATTCTTCGTTCTGCCGTCAGTCTGCTGCTGTGCGCCGCCGTGGCGCTGGGCGGCACTGCCTGCGGCCGAAGCAAGCTGCCCACCACCATCACGATCTGGACCTATTACAACGGCGATCAGCTGGAATGCTTCAACCAGCTGGTGGAGCAGTTCAACTCCACCGTGGGCAAAGAGAAGAACATCCGGGTCGAAAGCTCCAGTCAGGGCAGCGTGAACGACCTGGAGACCAGCGTGCTGGCCGCCGCCGAGGGCAAGGTGGGTGCCGAGAAGCTCCCCAACATCGTCTCCTCCTACGCGGACACCGCCTTTACGCTGGATCAGATGGGCCTTGCCGTTGACCTGAGCCCCTACCTGACCGAAAAAGAGAAGTCTGCCTATATCGCCGGGTTTCTCGAGGAGGGCGACCTGATGAACAACGGGGAGCTCAAGGTCTTTCCCATAGCAAAGTCCACCGAGCTGCTCTACCTGAACACCACCGACTTTGCCCCCTTTGCCGAGGCCACGGGCGTGACCTATGCGGATCTTTCCACCGTGGAGGGGCTGAACGAGGCCGCACACAAATACTACGACTGGACCGATGCCCAGACGGCTGCACCCAACGACGGCAAGGCCCTGTATGGCCGCGACGCGCTGACCAATTACCTGCTCTGCGGCGCACAGGAACTGGGTACGACCATCTTTGATGCAGAGAACGGTGTGATGACCCTGCACTTTGACAAGCCGACCCTCCGCAAGCTGTGGGATAACTACTATGTCCCCTACATCAAGGGCTGGTGCAGTGCCAGCGGCAAGTTCCGCAGCGACGATATCAAAACCGGCAGCCTGCTGGCCTATGTCGGTTCCTCCTCCAGCGCTTCCTTCTTCCCCACCCAGGTGCTGACCAGCGACACCGAGAGCCACGGCATCGAGATGGCCGCGCTGCCCTGCCCCAGCTTTGCAGGCTGTGAGCCGGTGGCCGTCCAGCAGGGGGCCGGCATGGTGGTCATCCCGGGCACCGAGGACGAGATCAGCGCCTGCGCTGCCTTCCTGAAATGGTTCACCCAGCCGGAAAACAACCTGCAGTTCTCGGTGCAGTCCGGCTATATGCCCGTGACCTATGCCGCCAACAGCATATCCGCCCTTGAGAACAGCGGCCTGACGGTCTCCGAGCGCATCCACAAGGTGCTGAGCCTGTCCATTGATGCCATCGATCGCAGCAAGCTCTACACCACCCATGCCTTCCCGGATGCCCTGCGCGCCCGCAATACCCTGCAGTACGCGCTGGAGGACCGTGTCACTGCCGACCGTGCCACGGTGCTGGAGCGGCTGGCTGCCGGGCAGACCCCCGAGGAAGCCGAAGCCGAGTTTCTGACCGATGCCTGTTTTGATGCCTGGTACGACCAGACCCTGGCCGCTCTCAGCGCCTTTGCGGGCTGAGATGCCCTTGGAACAACCACAAAAGGAGAGCCCTTCAGATGCAGAACCGCAAGCCGCACAGACAAAAGGCTCCTCAGACGGGCCATTCTATCTTCGGCACCATCCTTTTCTCCCTGCTGGCTGTGCTGGCGGTGGAGATCCTGCTGCTGACCTTTACCGTCCACGCCACCCGGCTTGGCCCCCAGCTGAACCAGAACGCCGAGGATATCCTTGCCATGCAGGTGGACAACCGCAGCCGGTATCTTCAGTCCATCCTCCATAATGCGCAGGAGCTGACCAGCCTTTCCGATGCCATCAATGGCCTGACCCAGCAGCTTCTGGACGAGGGAGAGATCAGCCTGAGCACGCTGGACAGCAGCAGCGACGCGGCCTATCCCCTGCTGGAAGCCGCCGCGCCGGAGCTCATCAGCACCCTGCGCATCAAGTCGGTGACCGGCGTGTTTCTTATCCTGAACACCCATGATCTGGACAAGCAGAAGCAGGACAGTCGGCTGCCCGCCATCTACCTGCGGGATCTTGACCCGGATGCCGCTCCCTCCCAGCGCAACGCCGACCTGACCTTTGTGCGGGCACCGGCCCAGCTGGTGCAGTCCCTCTCCATTGCCACGGACAACAGCTGGTCCCCCACCATCCGCTACCGGGCACTGGGAAACCGTGGCTTCCTTTATCCCCCTTTTCAGGCTGCCTATAAAGACGGTGCCAGCCTTGCCGCCTCCGATTATGGCCACTGGACCTCACAATCCTATCTGGTGCCCGGGGACACCCACGAGGCCATTGCCTACAGCCAGCCCCTGATCCTGCCAGACGGCACCGTTTACGGCGTGATCGGCGTGGAGCTGCTGGCCGACTACCTGTGGGAGAACCTGCCCTGCTCTGAGCTGCAGAACAACGGCACCTATTTCCTTGCCGTGACCGATACGGAGGAGCTCTCTGCCGCTGAACTGCAGCTGCATCCGGTGCTCCGTTCCCACTGCGACGGGCAGCCGGGTTCTGCGGACGAAAGCCTTACGCTGCGCCTCCACAGTGCCCAGACCCGCCGCTACCTCTTCAGCGATGCCCTCTACATTGCCTCGGTCTCCCCCTTGAACCTCTACAGCCGGAACGCCCCTTTCTCAGGCGAGCACTGGCTTCTCGTGGGCTCCGTTCCCGCGGCGCAGCTCTTTGCTTTTGCCCAGCGGCTGCAGCAGCTGATTTCCTTCATCATTCTGGTCACGCTGGCTGGTGGCATTGTTTGCAGCTGGCTGATCAGCAGGCTGCTGGCCAGACCCATTGCCAAGCTCTCGGCCGAGGTAGCCGCTGCCGAAGCGGATTCCTCCGCCATCCCGCATCTGTCCGCCACCGGCATTACCGAGCTGGATCAGTTTTCCTCCGCATTTACCCAGCTGAGCAAGGACGTGTTGGACTCCTCCACCCGCTTTTTGCGCATTATGAAACTGGCCAGTGCAGAGCTGGGCGGCTACGAGCTGCGCGATGACAGCGTTTATGTGACTGATAACTTCTTCTCCATGCTGGGCCTTGCGCAGGAGCAGCCTGATCCGCTCACACCAAAGGCTTTCCGCGCCCTGATGGGCACACTGGAGCAGCAGTGGTTCTACCGCCTGTCCCCGGCCAACAACAAGATCTTTGCCATCCCCCAGCCCGACGGCGGCACCCACTACATCACCCTGCGCGTCACCCATATCCTGGGCGAAAGCGCCTCCGAGGTGGGCCTAGCTGAGGATATGACCACCACGGTGCTGGAGCAGCAGCGCATTGAGCACGAGCGCGATTACGACACCCTGACCGGCCTGTACCGCCGCCGTGCCTTTGACCGCGCCTGTGACGCGCTGTTCCAGCAGCCCGAAAAGCTGGGCTGTGCCGCCCTGCTGATGATGGATCTGGACAACCTCAAGCAGATCAACGATACCTACGGCCACGACTGGGGCGATCAGTACATCCGCCAGACCGGCCAGTGCTTTGCGGCCAATACGCCCGCCAACACCATCTGCTCCCGCCTTTCGGGCGATGAGTTCCTGATCTTCTTCTATGGCTACCAGGATCGCAAGCAGCTCCGCGCCCAGCTGGAGCTGCTGAGTGCCGCCCTGCAGCGCAGCGTGTCCATCCTGCCCAACGGCAAGCAGCTGCACATCGGCATCTCGGGCGGCATCGCCTGGTACCCCACGGACGGCCACGATCTGCTCACCCTGAAAAAATATGCCGACTTTGCCATGTATCAGGTCAAGCATTCTCACAAGGGCCGCATGTGTGATTTTGATATCGGCAGCTACCACCAGGAGGCATACGCCGCTCAGACCCAGCAGGACTTTGAGCTCCTGCTGCGGGAGGAGCTGGTGTCCTACCACTTCCAGCCCATCTACTCTGCCCGCACCGGCCGGATCGCAGCCTACGAAGCCCTCATGCGGGTCGATCTGCCCACCCTGCACTCCCCCGCTCAGGTCATGCAGCTGGCCCATGAGACAGGCCGCCTGTATGAGATTGAACGGATCACTGTGTTCCATTCCAGCGCGATCTTCCAGCGCATGCAGGCACAGGGCCTGTTCCAAAGCGATGCCCTGCTCTTCATCAACTCCATCGCCAATGTCAGCCTGACAAATGAGGATGTGGAGGAATATGCCCAGCGCTACCCCGAGCTGCTCAAGCGGCTGGTGGTGGAGATCACCGAACAGGAGGATCTGGACCACGCATGTCTGGAGCGGAAGCGGAACGTTCCGGGCTTCTCCGGCTCCTTTGCGCTGGATGACTACGGCAGCGGCTACAGCAACGAATTGAACCTGCTGGAGCTCTCGCCCCGGTATATCAAGATCGACATCTCCATTGTGCGCGGGATCGACACCGACCGTGATAAGCAGCAGATCGTCTCCAACATTGTGGCTTACGCCCATGCCCGCAGTATGCAGCTCATTGCCGAGGGCATTGAGACCGAGGCCCAGCTGCGCACCGTCATCGGTCTGGGCGTGGACCTGCTGCAGGGCTATTACCTCAGCCGCCCCGCCGCAGTGCCCGCCCCCATTGCACCGGCAGCGCAGGCGGTGATCGACCAGATCGAGCACCAGCGGTTTGATCCTCTCGGTTTATGATCTTTCCGGCTCCCCTGCGGGGGAGCCTTTTGTGACCCCGTTCAGAGAAAGGAGACACGATGAACCACGAATCCAGTTCCGCTCTCCCCGCCGCCATCCGGGTGCGGGGCGCGCGGGTGCACAACCTAAAGAACATCAACGTAGACGTGCCGCTCCACAAGATCGTCGGCATTGCGGGCGTGTCCGGCTCCGGCAAGTCCTCGCTGGCGCTGGGTGTCCTCTACGCCGAGGGCTCCCGCCGCTATCTGGAGGCCCTTTCCACCTATACCCGCCGCCGGATGACCCAGGCCGAAAAGGCACAGGTGGACGAGATCCGCTATGTTCCCGCCGCACTGGCTCTCCACCAGCGGCCCGGCGTGCCCGGGATGCGTTCCACCTTTGGCACCATGACCGAGCTTTTGAACAGCCTGCGTCTGATGTTCTCCCGGCTCTCCCACTACCCCTGCCCCGCCTGCGGCTGCATGGTGCCGCCCAGCCTGAACATTGCGGCCGAGATCCCTCTCTACTGCCCCCGGTGCGGCGCGCAGGTGCCGGTGCTGGGCGCGGAGCAGTTCGCCTTTAACAGCACCGGGGCCTGCCCAGACTGCGAGGGCACCGGCATCGTGCGGGTGGTGGACGAATCCACTCTGGTGCCGGACGAGAGCCTTTCCATCAACGAGGGCGCAGTGCTGCCCTGGCAGACCCTGATGTGGTCGCTGATGAAGGAGATCGCCGAAAAGATGGGCGTGCGCACCAACGTCCCTTTCCGGGAGCTGACCCCGGAAGAGCGCGACATGGTGTTCCACGGCCCCGCCAAAAAGGTGCACCTGCTCTACCAGAACAGCAAGACCGGCGCGGCGGGAGAAATGGATTTCACCTACTTCAACGCCGTTTATACCGTGGAGAACGCCCTTGCCAAGGTGACGGACGAAAAGGGCATGAAGCGGGTGGAGCGGTTCCTGAAGCAGGGCCCCTGCCCCGCGTGCGGCGGCTCCCGCCTGAACGCCGCGGCCCGGGCTCCCCGGCTGCGGGGCATCGGGCTGGCCGATGCCTGCCGCATGACGCTGGACACGCTGGTTCAGTGGGTGGAGGGGGTGCCCGCCTCCCTGCCCGTGGAAATGCGCCCCATGGCTGAGAGCATCTGCGAGTCCTTTCAGGCCACCGCTGCCCGCCTGCTGGATCTGGGGCTGGGCTACCTCTCCCTTGACCGGGAGGCCGCCACCCTTTCCACAGGGGAGCGCCAGCGGGTGCAGCTGGCCCGCTCGGTGCGCAACCGCACCACCGGCGTGCTCTATGTGCTGGACGAGCCATCCATCGGCCTGCACCCCTCCAACATCGAGGGCCTGCGGGGCGTGATGCACGATCTGATCGCCGACGGCAACTCCATCGTGCTGGTGGATCACGACACCGAGATCCTGCGGGATGCCGACTGGCTCATTGAGATGGGCCCCGGTGCCGGTGAAAACGGCGGCACCATCCTGACCCAGGGTACTGTGGAGCAGGTGGTCCAAAGCCCGGCCTCCCGCATCGGGCCCTTCCTTGCCGACCTGCACACCCTCTCAGCCCGCACCCGCACCCCGGAAGCGGAGCTCTTTGCGCTGGGCACCATCACCCTGCGCACCCGGGCCATCCACACCGTCAAGCCGCTGGAAGTCCGGCTGCCCAAGGGGCGGCTCATCGCGGTGACCGGCGTGTCCGGTTCCGGCAAGACCACGCTGGTGCTGGAAAGCCTGATCCCCGCACTGGAGGCCGCCGCCAAGGGCGAAGCTCTGCCCGCCCATGTGGAAAGCATCACTGCACCGGGCATTGCGCAGGTCAAGCTCATTGACGCAACGCCCATCGGCATCAATGTGCGGTCCACGGTGGCCACCTATGCCAATGTCCACGATGAACTGCGCAAGATCTACGCCCGCTCCCCCCTTGCCAGGGAGAAGGGCTACAAGGCGGGCGATTTTTCCTACAACACGGGCCGCCTGCGCTGTCCCGGCTGCGACGGCACCGGCACCATCAGCCTGGACATCCAGTTCCTGCCGGATGTGGAGATCACCTGCCCGGACTGCGGCGGCTCCCGCTACCAGAAGGATGCCGCCGCCCTCTACCGCACCCGGAAGGACGGCACCCAGGCCGAGAGCCTGCCCCGCCTGATGGAGATGAGCGTGGACGAAGCCCTTGCCGCCTGTGCCGACCTCAAGTTGGTGGCCAGCCGGCTGCAGACCCTTTCCAACCTGGGGCTGGGCTACCTGACTCTGGGCGAAGCCACGCCCAGCCTTTCGGGCGGGGAGGCCCAGCGGCTCAAGCTCGCCAGCGAGATGGGCAAAGGGCAGGCCGACACCGTGTTTGTATTCGACGAGCCCACCATCGGCCTGCACCCGCTGGATGTGCGCACCCTGCTGGGCGTATTCCAGCGTCTCATTGACAGCGGGGCCACTGTGGTGGTCATTGAGCACGATCTGGATGTGATCCGCAACGCCGACTATCTCGTGGACCTTGGCCCCGGCGGCGGCGAGAGCGGCGGAC